>Ga0074193_1002128_pt1 | contig 19503 bp, 12 predicted proteins | sample EPASupsiteHSE605_FD_64523 | JGI IMG/M metagenome (GOLD analysis project Ga0074193, IMG submission 64523) | Bioremediated contaminated groundwater from EPA Superfund site, New Mexico - Sample HSE6-05 | ecosystem: Environmental > Aquatic > Deep subsurface > Groundwater > Contaminated ... | reverse complement strand
GTGTCTGCATTCATTTGGGCGATTATCATTTTAAAATTTATAATTTGATATTATGATGTTGCAAAAATCTAATTTGTTATCCTCTTTTGTATATAAGATCGTTCACATGAGGGATACCCTAAAAAAATTTAAGTTTTCTGAATAGTAGACGAGGAGAATTGAGAAAAAGTTGCAAAAAGGGAATAATTATTTCAGATGGGGGGCGCAATTTTTCTTCAAATCCCCAAGCAGAAACAACTCCCTTGAAGATCTGCCAGTTAAAATAAGATATTGCTGTTTATCAGCTGTTTATAAAATTATTTTCTCGGAATTTTAATCGATTGTATTTTACATGTGCCTTAAAATGAGCGACATGCTAAAACAACTGGCAGAATAAAACTTAAAAGAGCTCAAGAAGGTGTGTGTCGGCAAAATTTGCCTCCACCTGGTTTTATATTCAGCTGCAAATTAGATATCTACTAACCCCTTTGGCAAAGCAGTTGGTAAATGACAGATTAGTAGACGAATATGCATAGCTCTCATTTCCAATGAAGTGCTACCCCCTCTACCAGAGACTCTGGCGGGGGTAGCACTTGCATGATTTGCAAACACTTGCGAAACAGTCAGAATATAAGACAAATATACAATTAGTTGATTGTCGGATAATTGATAAAAGCTTTAGCCGAGTATGGTGATAAAATTGCACCAAAGTGTCAAAACAAAATATAAAACATAACAGAAGTAAAAAATCTGAAAAACCCTTTTTACACACTGATAATGTTGCCCTTAACTATGTGGGAAACTTGAAAAAACTTCCTTGAAGTTTTTCATAAGTTGTTTATCCCCTGTAGTATATAAAATATTTTCAAACGACATTAAATGGAAATAATTTTATATCTGCTAGGCAATGAGCTACATACAAAAAACTTCAAGGGAGTTCTTCAGTAACAGTTTGCCCCTCCCTGAGGCTCTCCACCTACTTTTTCATTTGATCCATTTTTTGCAGATAATCCGACTGCTCGCCCCAATTGGAAAGATAACTTTTTCCGTATACCTCAGTCAACCATAAAATCAACAGTAAAAAATCAAATATGGACCATAACATCAGATATTGTAAAAAACTCGGTAAATCCCTCTATAGACAGCGATTTTACACTATTTCTGTCAAGTTTGATTGGCAGAGAAAACACCCTCAAAGTCATAAAAGATTACCATATAGGAGTAACAAAAAACAGAGATGTGATTTTCTACCAAATAGACAGGGAAGGACGCTACCGTACAGGAAAGATAATGAAATATAATAGGGCGACTGGACACCGGATTAAAGATGAAAATATCGAGGGAAAAATAACATGGGTTCATTCTATTTTGAGACAGTCCAACAATCCCAAATTGCGTTTGCCGGACGGATGGGAGTTAACTCAGTGCCTATTTGGGGAGCATCTCTTGAAACAATATCCATTTAGGAATGTCGCCATTGTGGAAAGTGAGAAAACAGCCATAATATGCAGCTCTTTTTGGTCTGAGTATATATGGCTGGCCACCGGTGGAAAGTCGCAGCGTAATGACCGACTGCAGGTATTGAAAGGTCGTAAAATTGTGGCTTTCCCGGATGTGGACGGATACCGGGAGTGGAAAGAGAAGTTGTCCCAGGTCAGAGGGCTTGATATAATGATTTCTGATGTTTTGGAGAAGAATGCCACTGAAGAGGATAGAAACAACCATGTGGATATTGCGGACCTGCTGATTAGGCAGCATCGGAAAGAACATATTCCTATTACTCAAAATGAGGAGCGAAGGGATCCGATGAAGCATCCGACTTTTTTAAAGATGAAAGAACTTGTGAATATTAGCAATATGGAAGAGCTTGCTTTGTTGATTGATGATTTGGATTTGGAGTTGGTGGGGTATAAGAGGATTTGATGTCCCGAGTGTTCTCACTTTATGGTTTGCGAAATATCTTTAATGATTGATTTTTTACATGTTTACACTATTAAATAATTACCAGACACAAACTTCTACACTAAGAAGCTTATGTCTGGTAACACGGTGTTAATTAGCTATTACTCACCACCATATTCCGGTATTTATCAAGCATGGTTTGGGCAGACTCTATCTCTTTTTGGTTCGGTCCAAAACCACGTTATCCTCAGCGTTTTAAATAGGTTATTTCTCTACTTCAGAATTTTTTAATTCGAAAATAAAAAGCAGAGCCCTGAACATAAATATTCATTTATTAATACTTGATTATCTACTTTAATTTAGTTTTATAGTCGGCAAGTGTTTCTTCGTATTCTTTAATTGTGTCTTGCGTAACAAATCCCGGGTACTTGTTTTCTTTAAGTGCCTGTTGAGCTGTGGATATTGCTTTCTCCTGAGCTTCAACGGCACTCTTGTAGTCACCCATATTTATATAAGCTTTCGCAATTTCGGGATACATAATAAAAGCTGGTTGAGGGTTGTCTATAAGCTCTGTTAAAAGTTTTATTGCATATAGATACGATTCTTTTGACAGCCCTGTTTTTCTTGCAATCACTACGCCTGTCGACCCTTTATAACCCGGATTTGTGGCCTGCCATTCCCGAACAAAAGACATTGATTCTTTTTCACTGAAATGGTCGAGCATAATCTCGAATTTTGAGAAATTCGCCGATCCTGCCCAGGAGGGGATTTCTGTAATTCCTGAATCAAGGATAGCTATCGCTCTGTTGTATTGTTCCTCTTTGACCGCTTTATCCACGGCTGCCTGGACTTTTCCAAATGCTGCTGCCGGACCGTTAGCCTCTTTTTCTCTGGCTTTTATTCGTTTTTGCCGTTCTGCGTTTACATCGTACTTATCGTCCATGACCACCTGGATTATTGAATCTAGTGCAATGGGATGGCCTATCCAGAGGATTGTTCCGTCTTTGATCATAAAGCTGCAGGGAATACCACCCTGTCCGGCGGCTATCATCCAGTTATTTGCCATGAACTCTTCGTTATTATCTGTAATAACATTATAAGCCATGTTATCGCCCATGAGTTCCACAAAACGGGTTATCTTGGGCAGGAAGGAATCAGGTGTTTGCTTTCCGGAGTCATGTTGCCCTTCCCAAATATTCACGCCGATAACAGTGATATCTTTTTCCCGCTCTTTGGCCAGTTTGGACAGATGAGGCATCGCCAATTTGCAGGGACCACACCAGGTTGCCCAGAATTCAAAAATGTATAACCGCCCTTTTTCATACTCTTTTATAGGGGAGCCTTTAACCCATTTGCCATAACGTAACTCAGGTGCTTTGTCTCCTATAATTAATTTTGCAACAGGTTGTTCTTGAGCCCTTAAAATTAGGCTTGATATAAATATTGAAGCGATACATAATGTCAACTTGCCAAAATTTATGATATTTTTTTTCATTTAAAGTGTTTTTTGTATAATCTGTAATAATTCTTTTATTTTATCTTTCATTCTGGACCATTTGCGGATTGAACTGCATAACCTCACGTGGAATCAGAAACTGCCACCGCTTATCCCCTACAGGTAGTGTGTATTCTTCTCCAAGGAACATACGGCTCATAGTGCGTGCTGTGGTCGGATTGATGTTCAGCCTTTTATGATCGAAAAATGCCAAATCGTTCATTCTGATTTCACGGCGACGCTCGTTGAGTATTTGAGTAAGTAACGCAGTCGGGTTTGTTTCGGTAACGGGCTGATAAGCCGAAGTTTTAATACGGTTTTTTCTGACATAGTTGAGAGCAGCCAATGCATCACTGATGTTTGGACTTGATTTTCTCAATGCTGCTTCTGCTTTTGTTAGCCATACTTCCGAAGTGTTAATGCCCGAATTATAGTGGTAACCGTATACCATAAGGGTTATACCACCGTAGATATATCGGAACAGGGTATAACGCAAATCATTATCTGTATCGGTAATCGCGAGTAGTTTTTCTCCATAAAGACAAGGTGTAGTGGCTGTCTTATAACGGGCATACATAACTTCCTGGTTCAAGGCTGCAGGTGTGTTATATCCGTTTATTCCTGCCGCCGCTCCATAAGAGGGAAGAGTATAGCTGCAGGTATTGTAATCGATCAGTTGACTCAGTTTTGCCAGTGCACTTACAGCATCATTGTAGGCTTGATCGTAATTCTGCATCCAAAGATAAACCCTGGCTCTGAGTGCGTATGCGGATGCTAATCCCGGTATACTCTTCTCCTTAGGAGCATCTATCTTCAATAAGGAGATTGCCTCCGTAAGATCTGCAAGCACCTGCTCATATACGCTGGCTACTGTTGCCCGCGGGTACTGTTTGTTAATGTCGGATTCGAGCACCAGAGGTACACCAAGATCTGTTGAGGAGGTAGAGCCTGCAGTAGCATTGTATTGTTTTCCGTATAGATTCACCAGTATAAAATAATTCATGGCACGATGTACAAGTGCGCGGCCCTTGATCTCATCACGTTCATATGCCACTCCTTGTTCGACATTATCTATATTGTCTAGTACATAATTAACCAAGTAATTTGATTTATAAAGTCCGGTCCAGTTCCCATCTCCTGCATCCTCAGAATCTGACCATTTCATAGCATTGGCTAAAATAGCAATACTGTTCATAGAGTAATACGGATGCCCGGGGTCCTGAGGCAGGGTAAAATCATCCGTGTAGACTTCGAAATAATCGACATTGTAATTGAGTGTTGAAAATCCACCTATAGAGGTGTAGGTGCCAAAATTAAGCATTTTGGCCAAGTCGTCCACAGTTGTGGGAATGGTATTGCCTTTTGGTATTATATCTACGAAATCATTACATGATGTAGTAATAAAACACAGAGCAATAAATGCAAAATATATCTTCTTCATAGTTGACCGGAATTAGAATTTGATGTTTAGAGTGAATGTGTAATAAGCAGGCATATCTCCTGCGAAAGTTATGGATGATCCTGAAAGCCTGTCCGGATCAATGCCTTGGCTGTTAGCAGTCCAAAACCAAGGATTTTCCACCGAAAATTTAAGGTTAAGTGCAGACAACGACTTGATATTGACAATTCGTTTAAAGTCGTAGGAAAGTCCAATGGACTTCAGTTTGATCAGATCGCCTTTTTCCGTCATTTTTTCATTAGCATTTATGGCGTCTATATACTGCCCGGTTACTTGGTAATTTGCAGCCGGAATCCATGTTTTTTCCTCATCACCTGCTCTGCGCCAACGTTCGTTGAAGGTCTTGTAAGGTCTTCTGTCTGTGTCTGCATTTCCGATTGACGGCATTCGGATCATATAACCCAATTTATAGGAAATTAATATATCTAACTCGAAGCCTTTATAGGAAAACATATTGGTCCATGCACCAAAATATTTTGGAGAACGCCGGCCCATAATCAAGAGGTCTTCAGGCACAAAGCCGCCGACTTGATTATACAGGTGGATATCCCCGGCAGCATCCAGCACCTGGAGTTTACCATCAGAGCTAAGCCCGCCGTTGCGGTAAGCGTAAACATAATCCACAGGCTTACCTTTGAGCGGATTGCCTGATGTTACCATTGCCACGGTCTCCTCTCCCGCATTGACCTCTGTTACTTCATTATAATTATAGGAGAATGTCACCGTTGAAGTCCAATTTAAATTTTTACCCCATACAGGTCTGCCACTGATACTCAGGTCAAGCCCTGTATTTTTTAGCGATGCTGTGTTCTTCATCACTGATGACCATCCTGTTGTCGGATCCATAACAAGGGTTCCCAGTGCATCGTGGGTGTTCCTTATATAATAGTCGGCAGAGATATTCAGGCGATTGTCAAACAGCCCTGATTCAATTCCGGCATTAAATGTATAAACCTTTTCCCAGGAGAGCTTGTCATTCGCCGGATTTCTGATTATTAAAACAGGGAGACTAAGATATGAATCCCGTGCATTGGCTGCTATCAGATAAGGAGAGGTGGATTTGTTCACATTCCCGCTCAATCCGTAAGAGAGCTTTAAAGCCAGCTGGTCGATCTTCGACGCATGAAAGAAGCTTTCTTTAAAAATATTCCATTTCAGACCGGCAGACCATGTCGGTTGATCTCGGTATTTACTTGAACGACCGTAGAGGTTTGTCTTGTCATATCGTATGCTTCCGAAAAAGGTATACCTGTTGTCATAGGAAGCACTCGCGGTAAAGAATGTTGAGAAGTAACGGTCTTCGGTATCGGATTGTGAAGGTGAGTAGGATAATTTTTCCTTTGCCCCCGAGTAACCAGCAATACCGGTATTAACCATATCGTAAAAATTAAGTATTGGATTATAACTCATCCCCTGTGGGTCGTATCCGTAGAATGTATCAGTCTCGGTTTTGGCCCTTATCGCAAATATTTCAGTACCCGCCATGGCAGATAAGCTGAATAAATCCTTATTAAAATTATAATTCAGGGTATTACGGAATGTGTAACTTGTGCTGTTGTTCTGGGTTATATTCTTTATTGCACCTTCAGGAAAGTTATTGGTGAGGATACCGTTAGCATAAGATGTGAATCTATTGAACATGTTACGTACATAATAGCTGTTCTTTCCGTAAAGTAGCTCCTGCTTGGAATGATCGATAATATACGCTCCCGTTGTGGTAAACCTGAGCCCTTTAATGATATCAAAATCCAACTGTACATTAGCTGCCACATTATGACTGGTGGTTTTATTGTCAGTCAGCGGTCGGTCCTGCAGGCGGTTATAATTCCAGTCGGAATATCCTTTAGCATCCATATTGTCTTTTTGCAATTGAGATGTGCCATTGTATTCATTGATGTAGTCGCCATTTCCATCCTTTATTCTGATATAGGGCAGCATTTGGGTCGGAGTTCCCGAGTAGGTGTCCCTTCCCGAGTAGTTGGCCCGGAAACCTGTTGACAGTTTGAGCCGTTTGCTGAGGTCGAAAGTATTGTTGAGCTGCACTCCCAGGCTGTTCCGGTCATTGCCTATAAGATCCCCTAATGTGTTTTCGTAATTCATGGAAAAATAGTTCGTTAATGTTTCCGATCCACCTGCAATAACTATGTTATGGATCTGCATTAGCGAGTTACGGTAGAAATATTTCTCTATCTCATTATCGTTATCATACGAGCCTAATTGTGTGAAAGCGGCTTCCCGTTCAGTGGAACTAAGCAGGCCTTTCTTGTATTGGTATTCGATCCATGCTGCTTCTGAGTAATAGGAGTAACTGGTCGGTCCGATGTTATTGATAGATGATGGGTAATTGGCGAATTTCTCTCTCTCCCATTCGATCTGTTGTTCACTATTCAGGTAACCCAAAGACGACACATCGAATTTAGAACCTATTTTAACATTTCCGCTATATGACACGGTGGTTTTTTCATTTTTCTTTCCTTTTTTAGTGGTAATTACAATAACACCATTGGCTGCCCGGACACCCCAGATAGAAGCAGAGGCGGCATCTTTCAATACAGTTATTTGTTCTATATCGTTGGGATTGATGTTGTATGTATCGTATTCCATTGGAAATCCATCGACAACCACCAGTGGTTTAGTCTGGGAATATATCGTCGCCTGCCCGCGAATCATCATATCTCCATTGCTGTTCACCATAAGACCCGGTACAATGCCTTCCAGTTTATCAACTATATCGTTAGAAACAACCATACTGGCCTGTTTGGAACTTACTACTTCATAAGAACCAGTGGCACGTCCTTTCTCAATAGCCTGATAACCTGTCACCATTACCCCTCCTATCTCTTTTGCCTGATCTTCCATCATGACTGAAATATTTGCCTGACTTTGACAGACAATTTCCTTAGTCTTCATACCAAGGAAGGAAAAAACAAGAATTGTATTTTTAGGCACTTCAATGGAAAATTGCCCATTTACATCGGCCATGGTTCCCTTATGCGTACCTTTAATCAATATTGCCGTTCCGGGTAAAGGGTTATTATCTCCGTCGGTTACCTTGCCTGTTATTTTAATATCAGACGGGATTTCAACCTGTGCAACAGGAGTGGCGGCGGTAATAACGATCTGCCGTCCTTTTACAATATAGTTTAACTGACTTTTTGCGAGTATGCTCTTAAGAATTTCATTAAGATTTGCTTTCTCACAAACGATCGATACCTTGTTTGCTTTATCTATAAGTTCCTGCTTATAAATAAATACCACATCATTTTGCTTTTCAATCTCTGCAAAAACCTGTTGTAAAGAGGCGTTTTTCAGATTAAGGCTTACTTTCATATCCTGCGAGAAAGCAGGCATACTCCACCCAGTGAGCAGCGAGAAGAATAACAGAAACAGGGTTACATTAATTATGCGCATGCACTCTTTTTTTTGTCTCCAGTAGAGCCGGAATAGGTTTGTGTAATTTTTTTTCATAATTTTGAATTAGGTGATTGAATTTGTTTTCATTTACCCCCGACCTCATACGCCGGGTAAGAACCGGAAAATGTTCCTGCATTTTCCGGTTCGTTTTTAATCTTATTTTACTACATAATACCCTCCTTTTATATTATTTATAGAGGTAGAAGATGTCATTTGTAAAATTTCTATTATCTCTTCTATCTCTGTTTGTAGATTTAATTTTCCACTGATTCTTATATCTCCTTTTGACTCGTCTTCAAATGCAATACGGATATTATAGTAGCGTTCGACTCGTTTAAGAACATTTCTGAAGCTCTCATTGTCGAAAAGAAAAACTCCATTTATCCAAGATGTGAATTGTTCTGTATTAACTTTTTCCAGATTAAGATTCCCTTCTTCATCCGCTCCAACTTGCTCACCGGGAGATATCATCAAAGATTGTCCTGAAACTGTAGACGAGATTTTAACACTACCCTCTACCAACGTGGTTTTGACAGTGTTTTCATCTTCGTAAGCACTTACGTTGAAATGTGTTCCCAGCACTCTTATTATTGCCTGCCCGTTTGCATTTACGATAAACGGCTTTTGTTCGTTTCTTGCAACCTCTAAATAGGCTTCTCCCTTTAGCAATACTTCCCTTTGAGAACGGCTGAAGTTTGGGGGATAACTAAAGTGGGTGCCTGCGTTAAGATAGGCGATGCTTCCATCTGGAAGTTCCAGTCGGGCAGTTCGTCCGTAGGGTATTATCACTTGATTCAGTGCACTGGCAGAATAGCTGGCAGGGGTCTCTTTTCCTCCTTCTGCCATTGCAAGAGTATCATTCCGGTTGATGATGATTTTGCCTTGACTGCACTTGATATTTGCATTTTTGCTGTCAATATCAATTATCCTGCCGTCTGCCAGTATTAACTGAGTAGTATTGGCAGTTTCGATTGGTTTCTCCCTACTGAAATATTTTGTATATGATTCTTTTTTCTCCTGTAATAGCAGATATCCAAGAGCACCTGTTGAGACAAGGATTAGAACTGCTGCAGCATATCTTGTAATTGCGGACCTTAAGCTATACCTGGAAATTTGTATATTTGTCTTATCCAGAGAGCCAATTTCTTGCAATAAGCGGCTTAATATCTCGTCTTTCTCTGACACTGATAAGTGTGCCTCTTTAATATCCAGTTCTGTCAGGATTTTTTTGAGTATGGAGGCAAAGTGTTGTTTCTCGGGACTATCATACTGCTTATTCTTATTATTATTGTTGCAGATCTGACGTATGAAATTTTCGTCATTTAGGTATTTTATAAAACGGTTCATAACAAGAATTATTTACTCCACTACGGAGTGTTTATTAATAAGAGACACCAATGTAGAAAAGGTGGACAAAAAGGTGAAAATTTGTCTGTATTAAAGGCAGACGATACAATTTATAAAAACAGCAAGAGAAGATTTAATGATTCTTTACCGGCGATCTCCCTTAATCTTTGCATAATCCTGTAGACCTGTTTTTTAGCCGAGTTGCTATTAATGCCGGTGATCCTTGATATTTGATCATAACTGAAGCCCTGATGAAAGCGCAGATAAAGGATTTCCCTTTGACTGCTGTTAAGATTTTCCAATAGGCGCAATACATATATTTTTACATTCTTCTCATGCTCATCCTGAATTATGTTCTCCTCAACTGAATACTCAATATGGAACTCTGGAGAGCTTATCTGGAATCCGTAACGTTCAGAAAATCTCTTTTCCCTGTTAATCCTGCGCAACAGATTATGTTTAAGAGATTTGAAAAGATAGAATTTTATATTCGAAATATCGGAAAGATTGTCACGTTGTTTATATAATTGAAGAAAAACATCATGTACTGAGTCTTTGACCAGATCACTATCGGCAGAGATTTTGGTACCATAAGCAAAAAGAACATTCACATACAATTCGTATATCAGGGAAAAAGCTTCCCTGTCTCCTTGCTTGAAATGTGCCCACAATTGAGGGTTGCTCTCCTGCCGTGCTGATTCGGTCATATTAGCTTAATGTATTCATTATCGTTGGTGTAAATATACCTATCTAATTTCATATTATATACTATATTTGAGTGTTTCTATGTTTAAAGGCATATAATGAGGCAATTAGCAGAGTTTGTTAAAGAACGGCGGAAAGAAGTTAATCTTACTCAAGAGGAATTCGCGGAACGAGGAGGTGTTACCATGACAGTAATTCACAAAATTGAACATATAGGAGTAACAAAAAACAGAGATGTGATTTTCTACCAAATAGACAGGGAAGGACGCTGCCGTACAGGAAAGATAATGAAATATAATAGGGCGACTGGACACCGGATTAAAGATGAAAATATCGAGGGAAAAATAACATGGGTTCATTCTATTTTGAGACAGTCCAACAATCCCAAATTGCGTTTGCCGGACGGATGGGAGTTAACTCAGTGCCTATTTGGGGAGCATCTCTTGAAACAATATCCATTTAGGAATGTCGCCATTGTGGAAAGTGAGAAAACAGCCATAATATGCAGCTCTTTTTGGTCTGAGTATATATGGCTGGCCACCGGTGGAAAGTCGCAGCGTAATGACCGACTGCAGGTATTGAAAGGGCGTAAAATTGTGGCTTTCGCGGATGTGGACGGATACCAGGAGTGGAAAGAGAAGTTGTCCCAGGTGAGAGGGCTTGATATAATGATTTCTGATGTTCTGGAGAAGAATGCCACTGAGGAGGATAGAAACAACCATGTGGATATTGCGGATCTGCTGATTAGGCAGCATAGGAAAGACCATATTCCTATTACTCCGGTTGAGGAGCGAAGGGATCTGATGAAGCATCCCACTTTTTTGAAGTTGAAAGAACTAGTGAATATTAGCAATATGGAAGAGCTTGCTTTGTTGATTGATGATTTGGATTTGGAGCTGGTGGGGTATAAGAGGATCTGATGTCCCAGTGTTCTTACTTTATGGTTTGCGAAATATCTTTAATGATTGATTTTTTACCTGTTTTAACGAAGTATTCTTAGCAATAATTTTTTTCTAAAACTTTTCATACACAAATATTTGGCATTAATTTTAAATGTAATAACTTTATAACGTTGAATGAGAAATAGAAGTATTACTAATAATACCCCTTAATATATTGAGATTGGCAACATATGTAAGTAATAGTAATACATAGATTAACGCAACTTGGGAAATGAAATAATGTTACTCGTAAAAGAAGGTCTGGTTAGCCAGCAAAATATCAGGAGCTAACCTTAACTTTTGTACAGCTATAAACAAGTTATCAACAAGGCAAAAAGGTGCGTACAACTAAGAAATAAAAACTTGAATTATGATTAAATTTCTATTGGATGAAAAATTCTTAATCCCATTTTTATCGACACTTGGAGCATCAATGGCGATAATAATTGGACAACAGATATTTGGGTTTTCGTCTAGACAAAGAAAAAAGTTATACTGCATAAATTATATATCAGATGCAGCCAACAGACTTTTGAATTCAAATCTCATTATCAAAAAGCATACTGTTTTGCCTCACATTGTTGCGGCAAAAAAAATTCTTACTGGCGATTCAGAATTGCTGGATAATATGTTTATAGCGGATGAATTCGACATTTTAAACAGTAAAGGAATCGAATTTAATCATTTACCGGATGAGTATAAATTATTAGTCGGATACGATAGTATGAGTACACTTCAAACAATTGAATTTTTCCAATCATTATTACGAGATGATTCTGCAAAAACCAATCTTAATGGATTTGTAAAACTCAATTTAAAGAGTGAATTTATTTTTAATTCAAAAACCCCCGATGAGAAAAATGATATTCTAAATACATATTGGGATTATTTAGACAATATTGATAGACAGATTGATAGAGTAACTGGATTCATAATAAATTTGTTAATCCCAACAATTGAGACGTACAAAAAGAAGCGAGGATTTTTACTATTCCCGACAAAAGGGATATCAAAAAATATAGAGGAAATGAAATCTTTAGGAAATCAATTTAAAGATCTTATTCCGTCAGTTGACGATATGAAAAATACCATAAACAATGGAATACAAAAAGTACTTTAGAACAATAGGTAAAAAAAGCCCAGTTGGTAACATTTTGTAAATTGCATTGCGGCGTTCGGTGCAGGTTGTCTCCTCGGATTCACGCATGATTGTCTTCGTTCTGCGTACGGACAACCACCCGCAAACCGCAACGACAACTTACAATTTTCCGTTAACTGCAAGGTTATTACGACAAACAAAACATAGAAAAAATGAAAAGCGTTGACGCATACATTTACATAATCATCAGTCTACTTGGTGTAGCATATCCAATATTATTACAAGTTGTTGCCCGACTTGATGAAAAATATGAATCAGAGCTAGTTGTAAAACTTTTTAATAAGGAGTGGGAAGGTAATGCTTTTCAATATTCATTGTATTCATCTCTAGTCTTAGTAGTTATATGGTCATTAAAGCTTCCTCCATTATTTCAATTGAAAGGGTCTTTAGACTTTTTAATTGAAAATTCAGCCGACATTTTAATTGGACTAAATACAATTTTGCTTGTGATATTCTTTTTTTTATATGTGCGAAAAGTGTTGATTTATTATAATCAAACAGACCTTATTTCTTACCTAATTAATAGACACTATGAAGGATAACCCGGATTTAAAATATTTTTCAGTGCTTTCTGATTTATTATTGAAATCAATAAGAAATCAGCAGACTAATGTTTCGAAAACTCTTTCCGACTTTTTTTATGGTGCATTTAGACAAGTGAGGGACCAATCTAAAAAAAAGCCTGTTGTTTATCCAGCTGCATATTACGAAGTAGTATATAAAGCAATTGAAGAGTTGGCTATTCTTAAAGAAAAAAGAAATTACCTATTAGAGCATAGAACCGCAGGAGAAATTTGGCTTCTTGGAGAACTTCAATATTCTGAAATTTCAGAAGAAACATATTATAGGATGTGGCAAAATTTACTTCTTGCTATTCGTTATGAGCAAGACGACTTAATTATGAATCATTGGGAAACCTGTAATCAATATTATAATTACAGTTTGCCATACATCCACGAAGAATACGATTACAATTCAGAAAATTTTCAGGTAAGCAGCAAAGAAATAGTTGAAAAGAGAGTAAAGGAAAGGCAGAGATTTATTGAGTTTCATTACGCATTAGGTGGTTTATTGACATACAAAGAACGTTATGCTTGTTTGATGCGAATATTCAATTACACTCAAAACGAACCTCCTAAATATGAATTGCTTCCTGAATCTATGTATGAAATTTTTAAGTTTTATGCTGACATTAGAGACATTTATGAAAGAAAATACTCGTGGATTTCTCATATATACCCCTTTCCCGAAACTAGTGGAATCGGAGCGGACTCAATAACCAAAAAATGGATTATGTCATATATGGCAATATTGTTTTTAAGACAGTATACCATTTATCCATATTTAACTACAATGAAGCCGCTAGATTTTCCACCTACACCAAGCACACAAAGCGAAATAAAACAATGGGTTGAAGGTCTTGATTTTTTCAAAAAACTAGTTGTTGAACATATGCAAGATAGTTTTTTGCTAAAAACTTTAAATCTTGATTTCATTACTGAAGAGTGGTGTGCTGAAAACGGAAAATTATATCCAACAGATTTCATTGATAAGTTTAAGAAAGTACTCGAAAGCGCATACAATATAAACGCACTTAATCTACCAATAGCAGACGATAAGGTTGATCAGTTTGAAAATTCGACTACAAGAATAATTGAAGAAACATTTGAAAAACTTCAACCAATCAATAACAAGACAGGAATACAAGATGACAACTCTGACAAATGGTATGTAAATGGACAAAGAATGCTTCAGGACAAAGACGCATTTTCCGCTAAGCCAGAAGTGAATCACATTGACTATGACTCGTTCTTAGCATCTATTGCATCAAGAAGTATAATTGACGGATTAGGAGAAACATTTCTAAGAAAAACATCACAATCATATTTGTTAAAGCCAGAAGAAATTTTCAAAGCAATTGACAAACTTCGAATTGACGAGAATTATGTAATTGTTTCATTTGGACTCAACTTAGACTACTTCATTAGCCATTTAAACATTACTGATTTATCGACATCAAAGTATAAGAATATTCAGATTCATTCTCTTATTGGTTCTCAATTAGTAAGGCAGTCTTTGTTTGTATTAAGAAAGATTGACTTACCAAGTATTTCAACAAGACCAATTGACGAGAAAATTATAACAAAGTATTCTTTGAATAAGATTAGCCAATCGTTAAACTTGTTTTCGTCAGTTATAGATATGAATAAAGCGATTGACGAAATTTTCAACGAACACAAAGAGCATAAATCAGACGATGAATTGAGAAAATCAGTTCTTTTATCAATTATAATATCGACAGAACTAAAATGGAAAAAGGATATTAAGATAATTGAGCTACGACAATTTTCAGAGTATCTCCAAAAAGGAATCGTTAATAAATTAGACGAAGTAAAACCAATTGATGAAGATAAACCCAGCAGTTAACAGGTTTTTGCTCAATGGCGGGTGACGTGGATAATTGACTATTCTGCTTCGCATCAATTTTTGTGGTGTATTGACAGTTTAGTGCTCCGAAAACCACCACAGCGCCAAGCACCAAACCGTTACCATACATACAAAAAAACATCCACAAGCATTATGTCCAATTAATTGGGGTCTGGGACGATAGTGCCTGGCAAAATTTGTCCCAACTGTCCCAGTATCCCATATCCGGTTGAATGGGACATCAGGTGTGAAGAAAAACACAATCGCCCCCAAAATGAGGGCGATTTTTTACATTTTATCTATCAAGTCGGCTTTTATGTCAATATTTATGGTTCTGTAACGGGAAAAGGCCCTGCTTCCCTCTTTGTGTCCGCTGAGGCTGCCGACTAGATTTGGATCCTGGACTTTATTGTAAAGGTTTCCGACAAAAGTTCTTCTCGCTAAATGTGAAGAGGCAACATCCGCAATACTTTTCTGTTCAATTTCCCCGGTGGTGGGATTAATCACAGATACTACTCTGGTAATCCCGCAAGCTCTAAATATTTCTTTGATATATTCATTATAACGTTGTTGGGCAATAAGAGGAAAAATGGGGGAGTCAGATTTGAAAGTCAATTGGTTGACCTTAATAGTTTTTGCAATATTTTCTTTGGAATAGCGGTTGTCTACAAGCACTTCATTCTGCATATACTCATACTTTTTTAGGATTTTAAGTGCTGTATCATTTAGAGGAACAGAAACTGTTATAGGATTACCTTCTTTTGTCTTTCGAGGGATGTAATTTATGCACTTGCGATCGCCTTTTGATGTTTTCTCGGTGATTATGTTGGACTGACGCATAGAATAAAGGTCGCTGATTCTGCATCCTATTAAACATTGAAATATGAATATATTTATAATAATTAATTGATTTTTATTAAGTCGGGGATATGGTTGGTGAATTTTAAAAAGTAAAAAGCCACAAGTAGTTAATTTTAACTAATTTGTGGCTTTTATTGGTGCCCGGAACAGGACTCGAACCTGCACAACCTTGCGATCACTGGTCCCTGAAACCAGCGTGTCTACCAATTTCACCATCCGGGCGAAATTCCGGTGAGGATAGTTGAACGACCGGAGTGCAAAAGTAAATAAAATTCTTAAATTTGTTCGGATTTCAAAATAAATAAGATGAAAAAAATACTTTCTATTTTATCGGCAGTTCTTTTTCTGTTCTCCTTTGGTAAAGCAAGTGCAGAAGAGGCCAGATTACTCAGGTTTCCGGATATTAACGGTGATAAGGTTGTCTTCTCGTATGCGGGAGACATATATATAGTCAACTCTGCCGGGGGTGTGGCGCGCAAGCTTACATCGCACATTGGTTATGAGATGTTTCCTAAATTTTCTCCCGATGGCAAGACAATAGCATTTTCGGGTCAGTATGATGGAAATACCGAGATATACATTGTGTCTGCCGAAGGTGGAGAGCCACGCAGGCTTACATTCACTGCCACATTGGGCAGAGATGACATTGGCGACAGAATGGGGCCGAACAACATAGTGATGGACTGGACCCCTGACGGAAAGAGTATTCTTTACAGAACACGTTCCTATACTTTCAACGACTTTACTGGTCAACTTATGACAGTTCCTTTGGCAGGCGGTCTTTCACAGGCAGTACCGCTGAAAAACGGTGGTTTTGCAACATACTCCCCTGATGGTAAAAAGCTGGCATACAACTATATCTTCAGAGAGTTCCGCACATGGAAACGTTATACAGGAGGCATGGCAGACGATATCCGCATTTTCGACTTTGATACAAAGAGGTCGGAGAAGATAACCGACAATGTGAATCAGGATATTATTCCAATGTGGTCAAAAGATGGCAAAACCATCTACTATGCATCGGACAGGGACAGTTATATGAACCTCTATGCATATGATATCAACACAAAAAAGAGTGAGCAACTTACAAAATACAGGGAGTACGATGTGAAGTTCCCGTCAATAGGCGAGAATACAATAGTTTATGAAAACGGGGGATACATTTATAAGTACGATACAAAAACCGCAAAAAGCGAGAAGCTGGCAGTGCAGATAAACAACGACCAAGCATATTCTCGTCCTGAGTGGAAGGATCTTTCAAAAGGAGTCCGCTCAATGTCAATCTCTCCAAACGGTGAGCGACTTCTTGCATCGGCAAGGGGAGATATCTTCTCTATTCCTGCCAAAAGCGGAATTACCTATAATCTGACAAACTCTTGCGGAGCAAACGACAAGAGTGCCGACTGGGCTCCTGACGGCAGCGGATTTGCCTATATTACTGACAAGGATGGAGAGTTCAACATCTACTTCAGGGATAACAAGACAGGAAAGGAGAAAAAACTTACAAATATAAAAGGATATATTTTTGGATATGAGTGGTCTCCCGATTCTAAGAAGATTGCGTGGAGCGAGAAGAAAAACACCTTTAACCTGCTCGATGTTGCAACAGGAGAGAATCAACTCATTGAGGAGTCAGAAGTTGGCCCGATAAACGATTATGCATGGTCGCCGGACAGCAGATATATTACATTCACCCGTCCGGGTAAGGAGATGAGCGTTGTAATGGTTTACGATGTAAAGGAGAAAAAGAAGATTCAGATTACAGATGAGTGGTACGATTCCGGTTCTGCGAACTTCAGCAAGGATGGCAAGTACCTTCTTTTCGTCTCTGCAAGGACATTCAATCCTACATACAGCGCTACAGAGTGGAACCACTCTTACAGCAACATGAACAAAATCTACATTCTGCCAATTGTGAAAGATGCAGATGTCCCTTTTGCACCAAAAAACGATACAGTGGCTCTGATAAAAGCTGTTACGGAAGAAAAATCGGATAAAGAAAAACCCAAGGCAGAAAAAACCGGCACAGCAAAAACCGTTGGAACAGACAAACTGGCAACTGCCGATAAATCGGCCACTGCAGATAAAACGACTACAGCCGATAAATCAAAAGATGTTCAGTACAACTTCGAAAATATTGCATCCAGGATTATAGAATTACCTGTTGAGGCAGGCGAATACAGAGGACTGCATATGATAGGTACAGCAGTTTACTACAGCACCAGAAGAAGTACCTCAATGTATGACATTGAGAGCAAAAAAGAGACTGACCTGCAGGCAAACATCATGTTCGGTCCGGGTTACAGAAAGGCTCTTGCTATTTCGGGAACATCGGCACAGATAATAGATGTTCCAAAGGCTCCGGTAACCATAAGCAAGGCAATTTCACTTGCTGGTGTAAAGAAGCTTGTCAACTATAAGGAGGAGTGGATGCAGATCTACAACGAAAGCTGGAGACAGATGCGTGACTTCTTCTACGCAAGAAACATGCATGGTGTGGACTGGGACAAGGTATATAATCGTTACAGGGAGTTGGTTCCTTATGTAAGCCATCGTTCAGATCTGGCATACATTATTGGGGAGATGATAGGTGAGTTGAATGTTGGCCATGCTTATTCTCAAAACGGGGAGCATCCGGAAGCAGAAAGAGTTCCAATGGGTCTTCTTGGGGCACGCTTCTCTAAGGATAAATCGGGATTTTTCAAGGTTGACAAGATAATTGCAGGGGCAAACTGGAGCAAGGAGACACGTTCGCCTTTGACAATGCCGGGTGTCGATGTGAAAGAGGGAGACTATATTCTTTCAATAAACGGAAGGTCACTAAGTGAAACTGATGATATTTTCGAATACCTCATTGGAACTGCCGGCAGTGTAGTCGAGATGGAGGTTAATTCAAAGGCTGATTTTGCAGGGAGCAGAAAGATACTGGTTGAGCCTTTGGCCGATGAGTCAAAATTATACTACTATAGCTGGGTAGAAAACAATATCCGCAAGGTGAGCGAAGCTACAAATGGCGAGGTTGGTTACATTCATATACCAGATATGGGTGTGCCGGGGCTCAACGAATTTGTCAAGCATTACTATCCGCAGCTGGGCAAAAAGGCGCTCATTATTGATGACCGTGGCAATGGCGGAGGGAATGTATCTCCTATGATTATAGAGCGTCTGCAGAGGACAATCACTTACTTCTCCATGCATACTAACCAGAAGGAGGGCGATGTCAATCCTGTCGGTACTTTCCTTGGACCTAAAGTGTTGTTGATTAATGAATATTCTGCTTCTGACGGGGACCTTTTCCCTTACAGATTCAAGTATAACAACCTTGGAACCGTTATCGGGAAAAGAACTTGGGGGGGTGTAGTCGGTTATAGCGGCACTGTTCCTGTTGTAGACGGTGGTTCGATAGTCACCCCTTCGTATGCTCCCTTTGCTGCAGATGGTAGTGGCTGGATAATCGAAGGCAAGGGAGTTACTCCTGATATTGACCTCGGTAACGATCCTTACAAGGAGTTCATGGGTGAGGACGAACAGCTGAACAAGGCTATAGAGGTGATCAAACAGCAGATGAAGGAGTACAAATACAAATCAAAGGCAATTCCACAGTTCCCCGATAAGGATAACCGATAAAAAACACTATTATGTTTGATTTCCTGGATACGTATCCGTATCTGTTGCCATTTATAATTTTTTTCGGAAGGATATGCGACGTATCCTTAGGAACATTGAGGATAATATTTGTCTCCAAAGGAGAGAAGTACAAGGCCCCGATTATTGGATTTTTTGAGGTACTGATATGGATTGTTGTTATATCTGA
>Ga0074193_1002127_pt1 | contig 19503 bp, 16 predicted proteins | sample EPASupsiteHSE605_FD_64523 | JGI IMG/M metagenome (GOLD analysis project Ga0074193, IMG submission 64523) | Bioremediated contaminated groundwater from EPA Superfund site, New Mexico - Sample HSE6-05 | ecosystem: Environmental > Aquatic > Deep subsurface > Groundwater > Contaminated ... | reverse complement strand
CCTGGGGGACTTACTCATCTCCTCTAAGTACAATGTTGCTCTTGCTCAGCTATAAGCTTCTATAAGTGGGTGTTCTGATTTCCACACCGATAGGGTTGAAGGTTGTTTTCATTTATTTTATAGATTATGATAGAGATTAATAAAATTGATTACTCGTACTCACGCCATCTTTGGATTTCTTAATCCTACAAACTTTTAAGAATAACGGAGTTGAAATTAATGCAAAACATGCTTGTCATTGCTCTAGGAGGCGCACTCGGAGCCCTTTCTCGCTATAGCCTCGGGCTATGGATCTCCAATAAATGGAATCAAGGATTCCCCTTACACACATTTCTTATTAATGTTAGCGGAGCATTTCTCTTAGGGTTCCTAAATATATTATTTATTGAACGCTTATCTCTCAGCCCTCTTTGGCGTTTAGGAATCGGCGTCGGTTTCTTAGGGGCTTATACAACGTTCTCTACATTTGGTTTTGAGGTGATTTCCTTACTTGAAGGCGGGAGTTTTTTCACGGCAGGATTATATACCCTACTGAGCATTATCGTTGGTTTCATAGGTGTAGCCTTAGGAGTTGGCTTGGCCCGAGTACTGTAAACAGATCTGAAGGGATGGATAAACTATGGAGAGTGTGGTAAAAAAAGCAAAATTGCTTAAAGTTTACGTTGGTGAAAAAGAACGATTTAAGAACAAACCTTTATACCAATATCTAGTCCAGTGGCTGAAAGAACAGGAGATCATCGGGGTCACTGTATTCAGAGGAATTGAAGGATATGGATCGGATAAAGTATTGCATAGTGCACGGCTGTTAGAACTATCCTCAGACTTGCCCATGATTTTAGAGATTGTTGATACTGAAGAAAAAATCGATTCCATCGTTCCTGAAGTATCTAAAATGGTCCCTAAAGGATTGGTGTACACCGTTTCCGTCGAAGTACATAAGGCAACCGAAATTAACAGGGTCTAAACTCCAACTTAAAGATAATTGAACTTATTCTAATATTTACCACACGAATTTTCCTCGTTAAATATTGACACTGATACTAATTTGTTTTATAGTAGCAATAACCTACACATACAATTAAATATCGAATTTCTCTTATCAAGAGTGGCGGAGGGACTGGCCCAATGATGCCCGGCAACCGATAGCGTAAGCTATGAGGTGCTAAATCCAACAGAACTATAGTTCTGAGAGATGAGAGTAGCGTGTTAAATAATATAACGGCCGCTTCTCTTGAAGTGGTCGTTTTTTATTTACAAAAGAGCCAATTAAAGGAGGAAATTACAATGACTAAAGAACGTCAACTAGGTTTCGAAACCCTTTCCTTACATGGAGGGCAAAGTCCTGATTCCGCAACTAATTCACGTGCCGTTCCAATCTACCAAACATCCTCCTTTGTATTTAACGACACAGATCATGCTGCCAACTTATTTGCTCTCAAAGAAGCGGGCAACATTTACACCCGAATGATGAATCCCACTCAAGACGTATTCGAACAACGCATCACGCTCCTTGAGGGGGGTGTCGGAGCACTCGCTACCGCCTCAGGACAAGCCGCTATTACCTATGCTATTTTAAACATCGCTCAAGTTGGGGATGAAATCGTCGCCTCGAGTTCCCTTTACGGCGGTACCTACACATTGTTTGCCTATACGTTTGCTAAACTTGGAATCAAGGTCCACTTTGTTGATGTCGACAAACCGGAAGAATACCGCTCCAAAATTACGGATAAGACAAAGGCCTTATACACTGAAACCATAGGAAACCCGCAAATTAATGTTGCTGATTTAGAGACGATTGCCCATATTGCTCACGAAAACGGCCTCCCTCTGATCGTTGACAATACCTTTGCCTCGCCGTACTTGTGTCGACCTATTGAGCATGGAGCAGACATCGTCGTTCATTCTGCCACCAAATTTATAGGCGGTCACGGAACTTCGATTGGTGGTGTCATTGTGGACTCTGGTAATTTTGACTGGAACAACGACAAGTTTCTGGGACTCAGCCAACCTGACCCTAGCTACCATGGCATCGTTTACACCGAAGCCTGTGGTAAGGCGGCCTATATCACCAAGGCTAGGGTATCCCTTCTCCGCGACACTGGGGCAGCAGTTTCTCCCTTCAACTCCTTTTTGTTTTTGCAAGGATTAGAAACCCTTCCACTGCGCATGGAACGCCATGTCGAAAACGCCCAAAAGATTGCGGAATTCCTCAGCCAACATGAGTTGGTCACTTGGGTTAACTATCCGGGGCTGGAAAAAAGCCCTTATCACGCACTCGCTAAAAAATACTTACCCAAAGGAGCCGGATCGATCTTTACATTCGGAGTGAAAGGCGGTCTTAATGAAGGAAAGAAGTTCATAAACAGCCTCAAACTATTTTCGCATTTGGCTAACGTTGGTGATGCCAAATCCTTGGTCATTCATCCGTCAAGCACAACCCACCAACAACTCGACGAGGAATCACAACGCGTTGCCGGCATTTCACCCGATATGATCCGCCTTTCCATTGGAATAGAAACAATTGGCGATCTTCTGTATGATTTGGATCAAGCCCTTCAGGCGAGTCAGAGAGTCTAACTTAAGGAGCCTTTCGGCTGAGAAACATAAGAAAGTCAGAGAAAAACTTGGCCGACTATCGCTGTACAATACTCGGAATTATAAATTCTCGAACTTCGTGCATCGAGCCTCGTGCCTCGAAAAAAGGGGATATATATGCCAATTAAGATACCTGAACATTTACCGGCTATGGAAATACTCAGTCGAGAAAACATCTTTGTGATGGGTGAAGAACGCGCCTTTCACCAAGATATACGCCCTTTGAAGATTGCTATACTCAATCTAATGCCCCGCAAGGAAACAACAGAAACACAGCTTTTAAGACTCCTCGGAAATTCTCCCTTGCAAGTTGACATTGTTCTCTTGCATATTGAAAGTCATTCTTCCAAAAATACTGCTCAAGAACACCTGGATGCCTTTTATAAGAGTTTCACTGACATTAAAGGACAAAAGTTCGATGGCATGATCATTACTGGTGCACCGATAGAGCATCTCGAATTTGAAGACGTCACCTACTGGAAAGAAATCCAGGAAATTATGGACTGGACAAAAACCCACGTAACCTCCACCTTTCACATTTGCTGGGGGGCCCAAGCCGGGTTGTATCATCATTATGGCATTCCTAAATACCCACTTGAAGAGAAAATGTTTGGTATCTTTAAACACGATGTTAATAAGCGCGGCATCAACGGTATGCAGCTCCTACGAGGTTTTGACGACGAATTCTTTGTTCCCCACTCGCGTCATACGGAAATCAAGCGTAATGACCTTGAAAAACACCCCGAGTTAGAGATTCTATCAGAGTCTGATGAAGCAGGCATTTATATTGTAGTCTCAAAAGACGGCCGGCAAGTCTTTGTAACCGGACATTCTGAATATGATACCTTAACCTTAAAAGAAGAATATGACCGGGACATCGCCAAAGAGCTTTCCATTGCTCTCCCTAAAGGGTACTTTCCTAACGATGACCCAACTCAAACACCGGTCCACAAGTGGCGTTCTCATACTAACCTGCTCTTTCAAAATTGGCTGAATTATTATGTCTATCAGGAGACCCCCTATGATTTAGGCGCTCGCTGACTTAATTGATTCACCACATCTCACCACTACCCATTTAATCTCCAAGCGAGATCATTCCAGCGCAGTGAACAAACATTCAACGCCCGTCATTTCAGACCAATCAAGCAATTGTTCTGCCCCTAATTTAAACAAGTATGGTGAGCTCCACCAGCCCGTAACCACGCTTCAGCAGCATCTTGAAGATTTGGCTGAGGTCTCCCAAAGAACTCTGGCAACGGGAAGCTTAGGTAGTAAATGCGGTGATTTTTCATCCTTTTTTCTTAATCTTTTCTCTTAACAAATTTGGTAATCAGAACCATCCTAACCTATTGACCCAATGTTTAAGGCTACCGATACCAAAGGTGTATCGGTAGCCTTTTTCCTATCGTTGATGCTTGAAGTTTTTTTAGCCCTTGTAGAAGGTTTATTTTGCTGCTTGGTTAGTGCTTAACCCCAAGCCTTTTCTCTTCGCCATAATATGAGTTTCGATGTTCTTGGCAACTTCGACAGGATCATCTCCGAGAGCAACTTTCCCTCCGGTCAACCCTTCCACATCTTGGGTTAATAATTTGACAAGTTGAGGCGCGCCAGTGACAAAAGGCGTCGGAGATAGATGAGTGTACGCCCCGTACGCAACCGCAAAAACTCCATCAATCGTGGCTTTTTGTTCCATCCATTCGGGTGCGGTTACTGCAATCGGCAATTGAGGTACATCGACATCCAGATGATCCGCCAGCGCCGTGACGAGCATCGAGATTCTCCCAGTATCCGTACAGGTTCCGAAACTCAAGACGGGTGGTATTTTTAAGGCGCCACATATTTCTCCCAGACCATTGCCCGCCATTTTAACGGCATCCATATTACAAAGTCCCGCCACTTCTAAAGCATGATTGCCGCATCCCGCGGACACTACCAGAATATCCTTCTTAATAAGTTCTTTCGCAAGATTCACGGTGTTCCAATCCTGAGGACCGTTTCTGATGGTAGAACAGCTCACTAAGGCCACAACACCCTTAATCTTTCCTGCGACGATGACATCGACGAGTGGATCTAGTTTATTGCCAAGGGCCTCCAAAACAGCTTCTGTGGAGAATCCGGCGATCGCTTTTTGCGTCATTTTGGGAACCTTTGATGTAATGACTCCTTTTCGCTTTTTAAAGTTTTCAATACTCAAATTGATGAGTTGATCAGCCATGGCATCAACTTCAGGCGGATGATACTCAATCTTATGTTGGAGTCCCGGTACACCGATAATCGTACTGACGCTCACCAGGGTAATTTGATATTTCTCTGCATACATATCGATGGCCGGTGGCGAACAGTTCTCATCCATGGCTAAGACATCTACTGTCCCGGTAGCCAACAGGGGCTCGATGGTCAGCCAGTTCCCCATTAAACCAACAAAGACTTCATCCATGCCAAATCGTTGGATCAGTTCTTGTCCGGTTTCAATCGAACCGACCACTCTTAGCCCTTTAGCGCCGGCCGCTTTCGCCCGTTCCTGAACTTCAGCCATTTTGGCCTTTTGAATAGTTGCTACAGCAGGCCATGGCTGGTGACCGTTAAACACAATATTAACGTACTCTGGATCCATGATTCCCAAATCAACGTTGACTTCGTGAGGTTTAGGTGTGCCAAACAAGATATCTTGAGTCATTTCCAGCCCGATTTGGGCATTATAGATGGTGGAAAGCCCCAAGCGCAATGCCTTGAGTGCCAAAGAGACATAATCTCCATCGACATTAGTCAAGCAACTGGCGACACAATTCTGCTCTTCATGAACGGCGCCGGCCGGATAGATTTTTAGATCCTGCCAGACTTTTTTGCGTTTCTTCGGAGCAAACGCTTCTACCATTAGATTAGGTTCATCAGATCCAATATTCATCTGGGCATTAAGAAGATCGGCTAATTGTATGGCCATCTGGTTAGTATCCTGATTCGTATTGAGTCCAAGCTTTTCACACATCCATTTTAGTTTATTGACATCAGTAATCTTAAACGGAGTTTTCCCTTCACCTGTTGCCCGTAAGGTTCTGAACGCCTCATAGGCATGATGACTGTATGTACCGGCTCCCATAATATTTTGCAGAAGAAGCTTTCTCATCGCCATAGCATCGGCACCGATTCCGCAAACCCCTTTATCCTGTCCACCTTTCTCACTAATTCGGCAGGGTCCTTGAGCGCACTGTTGGCAGGTTAGTCCTTGCAGACAAAATTTACAACGAATTTTCTCCTGCTCGGTCCATCGATCAAACGAGTTAGACATTCCATCTTCCCGGATTCGTACCAACATTTCTTCTACAGAATCATGATAGCTTACCCGTCCCTCTGTTTTTTCGAGTATTGTTTCCGTCATTAGCCTGTCCTCCCTTTATTGTCACTATCAAAAGTTTGCACATCAGGGCCTATTAATATGTACATATTATTGCCAAAACTACTACACTCCTTAAACTTCCAATAGATCAGATTCATACGATCGCCCCATATCAAATTCCACTAAAACACTCCTTTTGACGGTTCCCTGGACGATCGAAATCATGGATGTAATAGTTGGTTATAAAATATGGCAAGATAATAACAGCAAAATTGACATGGGAGGGATATCAATGGATGAGCCGAAAACAGTTGAACAATCTGGACATGAAGGTAACGCAATCCAAACTGACCAAGGGTTTCTGAAAGCTAAAAAAATAGTTTATTATATTCTAGGCGTTTTAGAAGTATTGTTTGCCTTCCGCCTTGTTTTTAAATTATTGGGGGCTAATCCTAAAAGCCCCTTTGTATCACTTATCTATTCAGTCTCTCAAGCGTTCTTATCCCCCTTTTCTGGAATTTTTAGACCGACTGTAACTAAAGGACTTGAAGCTCAGTCGATCTTAGAACCAACGACCATTATTGCGATGATTGTTTATGCCATCATCGCCTGGGGGATAGTTAAGTTAATAGAGATTAGCAAACCCCCCCTGAATAACGGAATTCGCTAAATATGAAATGGTGTAATGTTCAGGAAGCCTCATAACGTTTTCCGTTATGAGGCCTTTTTTTAATATATTAAAAAATACTGAAAAATTTGTCGGTTTTGCGCTATAATTTAGAGGTATCAAGCATTTTGCATCGAAATATTAGTTAGGTAGAATTTATCAAATGGAGCGGGAATGATATGGCTAAAAAAAATTTTGATAGCTTTCTTGATCCTAAATACTTAGAGGAAATCCTCGGTAGTTTTTCCAAGGCTACAGGTTTACACATCGAAGCCGTGAATAGAAAAGGTGAAACCCTCTCTATCTTGGGAAATAGCAGCAGAAGTGATTTCTGTCAATTTATTCGAAGTCACAGTAAGGGAGAAAAGAAATGTTTAAATTCCTACAAAGAAGCAACTTTAGAAGCCGCAAAATGGAATGAGCCGTATTTCTTCCGTTGCCATGCCGGACTTGTAATATGGGCAGTCCCAATTATATTAGATGATGTATTTCTGGGGAGCATCATTTGCGGACAAGTACTGTTATGGAAACCTGATGAATTTTTTCTTCGAGAGTTAAAAAAAAGCAATACTAAAGATTTAGATTTCAACATGTTACAACAAAAAGTTAAAAGCCTATTTATAGCCTCCCCCGAGCAGTCTCAAGCTGCAGCCGATATGCTTTTTGTCGTAGTAAACCATTTAGTAAAAAGAAATATTCATACTTTAGAAGCTGAAAATGCTTATCATAGACAAAGACTACAGATAAAAACCGATCTCGAAAATAGAAAGAAACAAAATATTACGGAATTTACAGACTACAGGACGTATCTGAAAAAAGAACGCCGTTTTCTAAGTTTTATAAGGCTTGGAGATAAAACTAGGGCTGAAAGCACTTTGGAAGATTTATTAACTGACCTTTTAACTAAAACTGCCGGTAATAAAGCTACGATTAAAATAAGGGTACTTGAATTGGCCTCTCTATCATCGAGAGCAGCCGTTGAAGGTGGAGCTGATCCAGAGCAAGTCATGGTCAAACTTCAAGATTTTAACAACGAAGTCAACAGCATTGAGCGCATTGAAGAATTCTTTTTCAAGGTCCATAAAATTATCGAAGAATTTCTCGATGGAATCTTTAAACTTGCTGATAAGAAACATTTGAGTTTAGTTAATAACGCCCGCAATTTTATTATGGAAAATCACCATAAACCGCTTACCCTTAAAGCAACTGCCGATTATCTTTTTATCAGCCCATCCCACCTGTCTCGCTTATTCCGCTTGGAATTAGATTGTACCTTTAACGATTACCTAACTAGAGTCCGTGTTGAGAAAGCCGTAGAGCTGATGAAGAAACCGGAGTTCAGCGTTGAACAAGTTTCTAAAGCAATAGGCTTTAAAAGCCAAAGTTATTTCGCTGAAATATTTCGTAAATATATCGGCGTAACTCCTTTGATCTACAAAAATAGCTTGTTTTAGGGGCGATTTAATTGATATTTGATGATATTATCCACTCAATTGCCGAAGGTGAATCTGAAGAAACGCTAGAATTAACCAAAAAAGCGTTAGCACAAGGATATTCTGCTAATTCCATTCTAGAAAAGGGACTAATCACAGGTATAAACATTATCGCTGACAAATACCGCACGGAAAAAGTTAATGTTCCAGAAGTCCTGATGGCTACTCATTCAATGCACGCTGGACTATCCATAATTGAGCCAATTCTAACCGCTCCCACTAAAAAGGGCCTTGGCAAAATAATCTTAGGCACAGTTGCGGGTGATTTACACGATATTGGCCTTAGCATTGTCAAAGCAATGGCGATGTCTGCCGGTGCTCGAGTCATTGATCTTGGTGTCAATGTATCTCCAAAGAAATTTGCCAGTGCTGTACGCAAGGAAAAACCTGATATCTTAATGATCTCGGCCTTACTAACCACAACTATGTCGGTTATGAAAGATGTGATCGTTGAGTTAGAAGCTCAAGGATTACGCAACGACGTTAAAATTATCGTCGGAGGAGCACCGGTAACCGATGCCTTTGCCAAGGAAATCGGAGCAGATTATACCTTTGAAGATGCATTCCAATTTCGCGATTTTTTAAAGGAAAATATGACCAAACTATTAACTTCCAGACGAATCAGTTCCTGATCATCCATGCAGATACAAGTTTGAATTATGAATTAAAAAGAACTACTCCTGAGAGAGTAGTTCTTTTTTATGATTAATTCGTTCTTTCTAAGTACATGCTTCTCATCAAGTTACTGGTAAAGGCCTTATTACCTCCCAGCTCAATATGGTCTACTTTTGAAGCTAGTTTTACCGCATCCTTGAAGACAGTTCTATTGATTAGCGCTCTCATCGCTCCCACATGAGCTGCATTACCTACCGTCTTTATTTTTTCTGAGTTAATATTAGGAACTAAACCTATTTCCAAAATGCTTCTCACATTTAAATAGGAAGCGAAAGTTCCAGCTAATACAACCGTATCAAGATCCTCAATCGCAATCCCTGCCATACTTACAAGCGTCTTAATACCGGCACAGACAGCACCTTTGGCCAATTGTAATTCGCCAATATCCTCTTGGTTTAAAACGATATCGGTCTCTTTTTCCCCGCCATAGGAGAGCACAAATTCTCGGCCTGATTTTCGACTAGGTCTTATCCGAGCCCTTAATTGCCGCGAAAGAGCATTTTCTTCCTTTTCAGGATCAATAATTTTTCCTCGTTTATTGATAATTCCCGCTGACTTCATTTGCTCTATTCCTTCGACAAGACCTGAACCACAAATTCCACGTGCTTTCCGACCATCAATAACCTTAATCTCCACTCCGTCCTTTGTGATCGTTACCGCCTCGATAGCTCCAGGCTTAGCCCGCATTCCATGGGCTATACGCGCTCCCTCAAACGCTGGCCCCGCTGCGGTAGAACAAGCCATCAATTTCTGCGAGGTCTTCAGAAACAATTCACAATTAGTCCCTAAATCGATTAAAAGATGATTCCCGTCTTCTAAGATTTTAGGCGCTCCTAGCACTGCGCCAACTGTGTCGCCCCCTACAAAGCTGCCGATATTCGGAAATGTTAAGATTCTGCCCTCCGGATTGATTTGTATGCCAAGTTCTGACGCACTTAGCTCAAAAAAATTATTCATTACAGATACATAAGGTGCGGATGCCAAATTAGAGGGATCCAGACCTAAAAACAAGTGATTCATTGTAGTATTCGATACGACTGTCATTTTGTAAATACTATTTGCGGAAATCCCCCTTTCTTCAATGAGCTGATTAATTAAATTGTTGATAGTTTGTTTCACAGCATCTTGAAGACAAAGCCGTTTATTCCTGCTCTCCTGGGCATAAGATATCCTTGAAATGACATCAGCACCATACGCCGTTTGTCCGTTTTCATGGGAAACTACCCTAATAAGTTGGCCACTATTGAGATCAACGAGACTAACCGCCACGCTCGTAGTACCAATATCTACTGCCAGCCCATAGAGTGTTAACGAGGTATCACCCACTTCAACATCCATAACCTGATTGTCCCAAATTGTAACTGTCACAACGAAATTTCCTGCCCGCAAAATACCGGGTAGCTTTTCGAGAGCGTACATCTTAATGCTCACTGTCTCAACGCCAAGAATATTTAATAATTCATCATATAACCGATTCCAATCCCCTCGTTCATCTTCAAGAGATGGTTTTGGCACTTGAACTTTCACTTTCTGCACTCCATGATCAAGGTCGATTTGAAGCATTTCACTAAGCACGGTCTCTTTGCGATCATAGACCTTCGCAACGACTGGTTCAATCTCCATTCCTTCTTCGGCTTTCACTCCACAAGAAAGCCGAAATCCCTCTTCAATCTCTTGGCTTGTCAAATGTTTAAGATCCGACTGGGTAGGCTCTGGCAGCCTTGAACGGAAGCGCACTTTACATTTACCACATGAACCTTTTCCACTGCATACATTTGAAATAGGGATTTGATTACGAACTAAGAGCTCCATTATAGATTCGCCCTCGAAGCCTTCAACGACTTGATTCGGCATGATCGTTATTTTCATGATTCCCTCCAGCTAGCATTTCCAAAGTAATTTCTTGCCCGGCTTCAACATAAATGGATTCCGGAGCCCTTATCCCTTGAACAACCGAGGTGAGGAGACTTATATCCCCTTCAATCTCTCCAACTTCCCAGCCGAAAAAATCCGCTATTTCTTGGACCTTCAGACGATATGGTTCGAGGTCGCTGATCCCGGGTGTGATGATAAAGATTGCTTTTTGATAACTCCCATATAAAATTTTCATTAATTTACGTGCTTTCTTTTCCCCATATCTGGCCTCATATTCATAGTATTCCGCCAACGGAGTTCGCCCATAGTCCAACCATCCCTGGCTAAAATAATAAGTGAGAGAATTTTCCTTAAATAACTCCATATGCCTAGCTTTTGAACCCAACATTAGGCCAATACAATCATGGGTTGACGGAAATAGAAGGGGCACACGCGGCGACAACAAACCGAGCATTGAATTAGAACAGCGACCGTACGTCAAAATAATCAACTCATAATCCTGACTTTCATTAATTATCTTCTGAATTTTAGCATGCAGCTTATCAGGCCGAGCGTGGAAGTTGAAATCCAGGAATTCACAATCCACGCCTCGGCTTAGTCCTTGAGCATTGACTTCATTCATCGTTGAATGACATCCAATCAGCTTAATTCTCAACTTCATCCCCCTCCATACAGATAAAGAAACCTTGGCTGGCACCTGCCAAGATACTGTCTTCGCACGTATTAGTCATTCTGTCTGCCTTGGCGCAAGCGGCTGCTTAGTTGCCCTTATACCCCGGAAAGTATGTGAAGAAGTTATACTTTCTGTAATAGTACTGGAATAATCACGCTGAGATATGTTTAAGTTTCCGGGAAAAATGCCTTCCTGCTTTGATATTTTTGCTTAGACTCATCGTCTACGGAGTGCGGAAGGATGGTCACCATTTCACACTGCCTATTGAGAATTGCCTCGACAAATCTAAGGTCACCTTTTTCTTCAGAATACATTTTTTCGAACTTTTCACAAGCCTCTTGAACGTAGGCGCGATACTTTTCAATTTCATAGCAACCGTTATCAATCAGTGAAAAGTTTGTATAATTCTTATACATTAACCTAGAAACCCTCCAGCCCTTTTTCTCCCCATATGTTTCAATATATTTCCTACTGGAACTTAAGGGGTCCTCTTCAGCGTCGATCCAATTCTTGTTCAGATAAAAGGTTCCTGGTCTTTCCGCCTGAATCTGTTTAAACCGTTCCATAGATCCTAGGATCACTGGAATACAGTCATCAACATCCGGATAAATTAACGTTAGGGTTTCGGAAGAGATTCCCTTTAGAGAACCTCCACAGTTTCCAAGAAATAAGAGAACAATATCACCTAGATCTAGAACCTTTTCTGCTTCCTTTATTTTTTCCTTAATTGTAAGATGGAGTTTATCCGGAACATTGTGCATAGCTTGCTCAACCCATAAGATCTTAACCTTAATCAACTCTTTAAAAGCTTCTAACTCACCTCTAAATGCCTCGCAGGCAATGATCATTTTAATACTTTCATCCATTTCTGAGACCTCCACTCAAATACAACTTAATATCTTCATTAATGACTAGTCTAAAACTCCTCCCGTTAACTAGGCCGAAAACACCTAGGCCTCCACAACCTAGGTGTTTAATTAACCTTTACACAATTATTGTATTGTATTACCGAATTAACTTGGTAGCTTTTCATCTTGCAGAGCTTTGTAAATGCTGTAGCACATAACGATCATGATCAGCATAAATGGGAAGGCCGCAACAATTGAAACTGTCTGCAAGACTGATAATGCGGCAGTACCTCCACCGACTATGATCAGGATGATCGTGAAGGCCCCCTGGATGATCCCCCAGAAGCTGCGCAACTTCTTGCCTGGATCCATGTCACCATTGGAAGTCAGCATGGCCAGTACATAGGTCGCGGAATTTGCAGCACCGACGAAAGAGGCAACGATCAAGAGAATTGCTAAAGGTGCGGTGATTGAATACAAAGGTAAATGTTGCAGAGTTGCAAAAAATGCGGTCGTATAATCCGTTTTAACAGCAGCCTGAATCGCTCCATTGGCGATCTTATCTAAGTTGAAAGCTGCACCGCCGTAAATCGATAGCCAGATCATCGAAAATCCGGAAGGAAGCAGCGTTACTGCTAAAACGAATTCGCGGATGGTACGGCCCTTGGAAACACGGGCGACAAATTGTCCTACAAACGGAGCCCAAGCAATCCACCATGCCCAGTAGAATACGGTCCAACCCTTTAACCAATCCATGTTGCCCATCCAGAGAGTTTGACCAACGAAGTTTTGAAAATAGGCTCCCAGCGTATCTGTGAAGTTGTTCAGGATTAGAACAGCACCGCCGAACAAGAAGATAAACACCATGAAACCGATGGAAAGCCAAACCTTAATATCGGCCGCAATCTGCATGGCCTTATGCAAACCGGAGATTGTAGCCAAGGTGAAGAGTACCGTCATTACAGCGATGACCATGGAGATGGTCACAGGCGTCGCCTTAATTCCCCAAACATATTGCATCCCTGTAGCTATCTGACTAGAGCCAAGACCTAAACTAGTGGCCACTCCAAACACTGTGGCAAAGACAGCTAAGATGTCGATGGCCTTGCCGACAGGTCCGTAAATCCTGTCACCAATCAGCGGATAGAAAGCGGAACTAATCAGGAAGGGCAGATCCTTGCGGAATTGAAAATATGCTAGAGCCAAACCACATATTGCGAAAATAACCCAAGGGTGAATACCCCAATGGAAAAATACAATTCTCATGGCGGTGCGCATTGCTTCGGGAGTACCACCTGTGCCCATCGGCGGAGTCAAGTAATGCATCATCGGTTCGGCAACGGACCAAAAAACCAGTCCGATCCCCATTCCTCCCCCAAATAACATCGAAAACCACTGGAAGTTACTAAACTCTGGCTTGTCGTTATCTTTCCCCAGCTTGATTTTACCGTAACGACTAAACGCGATTGCGTAAATGAAAACCACAAAGAAAGCAACTGCCAATAGATATAACCAGCCAAAATCAGTCGTCAGAAATGCGAACACCGCATTGGCGACTTTACCCATTTCTTTAGGAAGGAACATTCCGAATATTACAAACAAAACGATAATAACAGAAGAGACATACATAACACTACGACTTGTTGCAGAATTCTTATTCTCGCTCATGAATAGCACTACTCCTTTCGCGTTATGTTTCAAATAAGTTCCATGGTATTCCAGGTCAGGTGTGTGGAGCCACCAAATTTAGAATATTCTGCAGTTTTGGAAGGGAAAGAAACCCCAGGGACATTAAAAGTGTAAGTATAATTTAAGGTCCCTGGGATTTTTGCTAATAACCTGCTTGTCAAACAATAAGCACCATTTATAATAAATAATTCAGGACTTACCTAGCGAGAATTCTTCCGGCAAGCTCGACCGCTTCGTCAGCCGTTTCAGCCCACCCGTCAGCTCCGATTTCTTCAGCCCACAATTGGCTGGTTGGTCCGCCACCCACAAACACTTTGAACTTATCTCTGAGATTATGCTCCTTAAGATAATCAACGAGCTGCTTTTGCCCGACCATCGTTGTTGTTAGGAGGGCACTCGCACCGATGATATCTGCGCCGACTTCTTGGGCTTTGGAGACAAAATCTTCGGCTTTAATATTCGTTCCTAGATCAAATACTTTGTAGCCTGCTGCAGTAAACATAGCCCCCGTAATATTCTTACCAATGTCATGAATGTCACCTTCAACTGTGCCTAAGACGATCTTTCCTTTACTTTCCCCTTCACTCATCCCTAATTTTGCGATTTCGGGTTCTAAAAGACCTAACCCGACTTTCATAGCCTCGGCCGACATCATAACATCCGGCAGAAAGGCTTCTCCGGCTTTCCAAGCCTCGCCAATGACTTCAATCCCTTTGATCAAGCCAAGTTGAACTGCGTCAACAGGATTGATTCCTTGATCAATTACTTTCTGCGAAGATTCGCTTACTATATCTTCATCACCATCGATAACCGCTTGTTTTAATTCTGCAAATAGTTCACTCATTATTAACTCCTCCATCTTTATAAATATAGCTGCTTATTTAAATAACTGTTTTTTTAAGCTTTTTTAGCAATATAATCCAAGAGCTTTTGATTAATTGTTTCGTCGAGAGCCGGTGGCACATAATTAGCTAAAACATCTTGCCATTTTCTATTAGCTCTTTGGTTGGTATCCAGCTTTTCCTTAGACCATGATTCAAAAGCAGAACGGTCACTCAATTGAACCGTACGAAACTCTCGTTTATGGTTTTTCCGGGTATGCTTCTGAGTCAGGTAATGGCCACCCGGACCAACTTTGGCGATGACATCATAAGCCATTCCCTCTTCATCAAACGTAAAGCCTTTCATGTAATGCAAAAGCATCCCAGCCATCTCATCGTCCATCATGAACTTCTCATAGGACATAGCCATGAAATATTGTAAGATTCCGGCTGTATGCAGAACAAAATTGATACCTGTACCACTAGCCGCCATTAAAGTCATCATGGATTCATAACCGGCCTGGGCATCGACAATCTTAGAATCGTTTAAGCCGCCACCTGAGCGACTGGGAACTCCATAGAAGCGAGCAAGTTGAGCGCTAGGAGAAATAAATAACGCACACTCAGGACTACCAATGGAAAGGCCCCCGCTATGCATGTCACTAAGCGCTGAGGTTGAACCGTAGACAACGGGTGTTCCGGGATTAACTGATTGAGCCAAGGCGATTCCTGCTAAAACTTCAGCGTTTTGGAGGGCTAAGGTGCCAGCCAAAGCCGCTGGTCCGGTCGAACCGGCCATAACCAAAGAAGCAATCACCACGGCTTGTCCAGCTTTTGCATAGGCCATCATGGCACCTAGCATTCTTTCATCATATTTTAAGGGAGTTAATGAGTTAATTAAGGAAACAAGAACCGGTTTTTCCTTAATAACGTCCTTACCTCCAAAGAGGATAGAAGCTATTTCGATCGAATCTTCAGCCCGCTCCCGGCCCTCGGCACTACCCATGAAACATTTGTCAGAGTTCTTTATCGAGCTATAGAGCATTTTGACATGACGTATTTCATCGGGAATATCTTGCGGCTCAGCAACTGTTCCACCTGTCATATGCAAGTTTTTACTTGCCCCAGCTAATTTGACAAAGTTATCATAGTCCTGCATCGTGGTTTTACGACGATTTCCGTTCACGTCATGAATGAAGGGAGCCCCATAGCCTGGCATATAAATGATATTGTCTCCGCCGCAGACTAAATTGTGTTCTGGATTACGAGCGTGCAGCGTGAATTGTGAAGGAGCTAGTTTTACTTTGGCCTCAATGAATTCTCTCGTAAAATGAACACGGTTTCCTTCAACCTTCAGTCCTTCAGCTCTAAAGACCTCCAAAGCAGGTTCGTATTCAAAATCCATGCCGATCTCTTCGAGGATTTTCATGGTTTCATCATGAATCAGCTTTACTTGCTCCTGAGTCAAAACATCATACTTAAGTAACATTACAGACACCCCTTTAACAGTTTTTACATTAAAGCCTTGTGAAAAAGCCTAATCGCAGTATTAGAAAATCTTTAATAATGGATGCTCCGTTGTTCCTAATTTGACACCGGTAAGTTTATTATTATAGGCCATCATTGCATCAGTCGTCGCCATTGCTCTATAAACCCAAGGAGCATTGACCATTGGGCCGTAGAGAACAAAGTCGGCACCCTGAGTCACCGGATAAGTGAAGACGGAAGCTCCCGCAACTTCAAAGAAAGGAGTCCCTTTAGAACGCATTTTCTTCCACAGATAAACGGCATTTGAAGGAGCACATCCGCCAGGATAACCAAATTCCTCCTTCACTACGTTAATAGCCTCACTTGTCCAGCTGGCACTCGCTACATCCAAGACACCTGGATCAATCAGAAACTGCTCGATTCCCGCTCTCTTGGCTACGTCTATTAAACCTTCTTTATCCCCATCTCCCGTCAAGAGCTTAATTCTAGCTTTAGGCTTTAACGCTTTATTACTGAAAGCTAGAATGACAGCAGTTTTAACTCCACTTTCCTTGATAGCCGCCAATTCCGCTTCTGAATAATGCTCTTCGATCGAGTTATAGATGAGTCGTTTGCGCACTTCTGGATCATTGGCGAAATTTTTCAAGGCACCGATCCGCACTTCAGGACTAATACTGTCCAATAAAAAGGGGGCCTTAGAGTTTTTCATTACGAATTCTACATAACGGGTTAATGCTTCTACGGATTCACCTAAAACATCAATAATACATGGATTACCCGTTTCTGCGCTTAGTTCGGCTTCTTGATCTAGGAGTGCTTTGGCGGCCCCTTCATCAAAGATCCCCTTCATGCCATCAGAGACGATTTTGTGACCTCGGTAGAAAATACTCCCGATCAGTACGGTAGGGTATTGTCCTGGCTGTCCACCTACTTTAACTCCGTTAATATCGTAGACATGCTGTTCTGTAGTATACCTTAACACTCAAAATTCCTCCTCATCTTACTTATATTATTTGGAACACTTTCCACAATTTTTGTGAAGTTCACCTCCAACAAATTAGTAACTTGTTGCAGCTTCTTACTTGATTTCTTCTGTATTCATCATAACACCAGAGTGCTTGCCCATTATCACTACAGTTATGCTCGTTTTACTACATTCAAAGCAAATAGCAAAGATTTTGATTATTCATTTTATGAGAAAGTTTTTACAACTTCCTTATCAACTCAAATTGCCTAATTGGTGTATTGTTCCAATCAATTGGTGTTTTAGCCTCAATTATTATAAACTTTGAAGAGCCTTTCATACTTAATGTACGAAAGGCTCTTCAAAGTCTTGTTTAAAGGCACCAACCAACGCTTTCTTATTTAATTTCTCCGCGGAAAGCCTTTATAAGCGAAACAACCATTCCCAACATCACAATCATCAATGGAAAAGCTGATGTAATGGAGGCAGTCTGCAGGGCACTCAGTCCCCCTGCTAACATTAAAGCAATAGCTACAGCTCCCTCAATTAAACCCCAGGTAATTTTTAGTCCGGCTTTGGGATTTAATTCACCACCTGAAGTGAACATAGCCAAAACAAAGGTTGCAGAGTCCGCAGAGGTAATAAAGAATATTGCTATGATTAAAGTTGTCAGGACCGTTAAAACACCACTAAGCGGATAGTACGCGAACATGGCAAAGACGGCTGTGCTTGTGTCTTTTGCCACTTGGGCTGCAATACCACCATGTTTAACAACATCAATATACAAGGCACTGTTACCCATGACACCCATCCACATAAAACTCATCAAAGTAGGAGCTAAGACTACACCCAATATAAACTCTCTAACTGACCTCCCCCTCGAAATTCTCGAGATAAACGCCCCAACAAAGGGCCCCCAGGCAACCCACCAGGCCCAGTAGAAAATGGTCCAGCTCCCCACCCAACCCGGATTAGTGTCGAAGGCATCTGACCAAAAACTCATCTGAATAATATTTTGTAAATAAGACCCCATAGTTTCAGTAAAGCCATTAAGAATAAAACGAGTCGGCCCAACGATCAACATAAAAACCAGAATAATAACAAGTAGCACTATATTCGTGTTGCTAAGGAACTTAATTCCGCGTTCAATTCCAGTAACAGCAGAGGTTATAAATAATACTGTAATCACCACGATGATAACAACCGTAGTTGTGGTGCCAGTCGGTAAACCATAGGCGTAATTTAATCCGGTACCAATCTGCATGGCCCCTAATCCCAAAGACGTAGCAACACCAAATATTGTCGCGAATACGGTCAGGATATTAACCAACTTACCGATCCAACCATTTATCCCCTTCTCCCCAAGTAATGGGTAAAGAGTGGAACTTACTAAAGCAGGTAAACCTTTACGAAACTGAAAGTACGCCATGGATAGCCCTACAATGCCAAAGACACTCCAAGGATGCAACCCCCAATGAAAAAAGGTGTAGCGCATGGCGATTTGAGCTGATTCTATGGAAGAGGGTTGGCCGAAGGGAGGATTCGTATAATGCATCATTGGTTCAGCTACTCCCCAGAAAACCAGGCCAATTCCCATGCCAGCCGCAAAGAGCATAGCAAACCAGCTCATAGTACTGTACTCTGGCTTCTCACCGTCCTTGCCCAGGACAATATTTCCGTATTTACTTAAGGCAATAAACAAAGCAAATAAGAGAAAAAAAGTTACCCCGATCAGATAACTCCAGCCTAGATTGTCCGTAATAAATTTTTGCACCGAATTAAACGTGTCACTTGCTGCTTCAGGCTGAAGTAGGGTCCAGAGGACAAACATAACCATAATAATCGCTGAAATTGAGAAAATAGGACGATCAACTTTGCCAAGGAAACCTCTATTTCCGCTCACTTTTCAGTCCCTCCTTAAATCCTCCCTTAGCTTCAAACGTTTGGATTTCATCTTTCAGTGCTCTTCCCCCTTCAATCTGATCATTTAAGTCACGATAACTTATTGACACTAAATTAACACTAAGTATTATCGTCAATTATAACCCCGTCTAGTGTAAACCGATAAATCTGAATACTCTTTTATCTTATCAGCTTGTGATTTTCCTTAGTTGCCGGAATGATGCTTGTTTTACTACATTTATGCCATTTTAGAAAATTCTCACTACTATACTCTCTTCTTTCCCAAACACACCCCAGTCAAATAGATACCCGTAGGGGCAATTCATGATTGCCCCTACAATACTGTAAGGACCTTAATTACCACTTGTTGCCGTAAAGCCCCTAGTTTCAACTATGGGGATATAAGGCAAATGTAAAGACCTTGTGATATAATTAAGTTAATCCATCATTCGTGATGGCGACAAGCACAAGTCGTTAAA
>Ga0074193_1002126_pt1 | contig 19504 bp, 8 predicted proteins | sample EPASupsiteHSE605_FD_64523 | JGI IMG/M metagenome (GOLD analysis project Ga0074193, IMG submission 64523) | Bioremediated contaminated groundwater from EPA Superfund site, New Mexico - Sample HSE6-05 | ecosystem: Environmental > Aquatic > Deep subsurface > Groundwater > Contaminated ... | reverse complement strand
TCTCGAATGGAGAAATAATGTAATGTTGTATTACCTAATTGGGTATTTTCCAATGAAATGAATTATTATGAATATTTGAATATTATTTCGATGATATGGAGAAAAAATGAAAATTATATTTTAAAAAAATAAAAATTATTTTGCTTGTCAAAGACAGAGTAAAAAACAGATTCAGGAGGACTCTCTTCATTAGTATAAGTAGCATTTATGGCAATCCATTTCCCCATTTAAAATAATGAATAAGTCCAGATAAAGATTCTCATGAATTTGGAGCTAATTGGAGTTCAAATTAAAAAAATGAATTAATAACAGAACAGGTTTTTTGGAGCCATTAAAGCAAGAAATCATTGGAATCTAATCAGTTACCCAATTTTGAATAAGCAAGTGATGTTTATTATATTTTAAAAACTATTCATCAGCTTCTTAATGATTATTCAGCTGAAAGAGTTATCTCTCCAAATACAAAACCAAGACCAAGATCAAACAGATTTTTTCAAATCATATCTCTTGAAGAAAAAAATGATATCAATGATAATCCCAATTATTACTCATTACCTGAGTATTTGATTAATTATGGTTCCATTGTCGGGATATTATTTGAATGCAATTGAGTAATTCTTTTTGGTTATATCATATGTATTGTTATTATCCCAGAATGATGTATCAAACAATATGAGATTCAATCTCAGATTGCCAAATTTTCATTAATGAACTGAAGATAATCTTTATAATCATTAAGAATCGTAGTTTTGCAAAAATGGCCCCTTATCCCAAATTAATGTACAAATGTATTGATATAGATTTAGTTAAAACAAGATGTTTCAATTTTTTAACAAAATGAATGTCATTTATTGGGAACAACATGGAACAATGGGGTGATTTTTATCATTTTATTCATAAGGAAACCCAATTTGTGCGAAACTCAATAAAATGAGTATATATTATCTTTTTAATATTTGAATTGAATGAGAGACTCAATAAATATAATATTTGAAATTAATTCTCCATCATTTTATTCTAAGTGATTATTGTGAATTCAAAGATTAAAATGGAAACGATTTTTGAAATGGGGAATATGTTTAGTTGCTCAGCTTGGGAGAATTGACATTCAGTTGGTGTTAATGGAATAGACTGAGGAGGTGTTGGTGGAATGTTTCCTTGTGATCCATCATCTGTTGGAGGTGGAATAGGGGTGACACAAAGAGCTGATCCATAATGATTGATTAATAGAGTTTTTTGGAATGCAACAATATTGTGATAAACTGGTAATGATCTTGTAAATGAATGAGAATCTATTTGGCAATCAAAGATATAAAGGTTTCCATTCTGTCTATCGAAGAGGTGACCAGAATTATTCTGGAAAACACACGAGAAAAATTTCGTTGAAGCTTCATCATTACTCACTATTTGAGCATAAATATTTTCAATGATACTATTTGAAACAAAATTTAAATATGAAATGAAATTTGTTTCATATTCTGAGGCTTTCCCTCGTATATGAAGTGAATACAACGATGCATTATTCCTAATTAATGAAGCATACTGCATTGTAGCATTTTTTGAAGGTCTAAAATGGAGGCATGAATTGGCTAGACTACAACACTTGGTAAGATTAATGTTGTTAACTGTGATGTCGCCATTTTCCAAAAAGAATGCTGCGAACCCATATACTTTTGGTGCACATAATTGTACTGAAACATCGGATATCTTAATTGATGATTCAAGCGGAACAAACGAAAAAAGAAAATGTCCAGAAGACATTCTAGTATAGCCCTCATAATCAAAACCAGCTGATGATCTTGCAGAGCAATTGTACCCACAAACTCTTTTTACATACAACGATGAGATTGGGTGACTATCACACCAGAAAAATATAGCTCCTCCACAAGCATATCGAATTGTACCACGCTCCAAAGAGTATCCAAGGTTTCCACTTTCACCAGTAATATAGCACTCAGAGAATACTGAATCACTCACAAGAAGTTGTGAATAATTTTGGGTCATCACAATTGCACCTCCAACTTCTGAAAACACTTTGGTAAACCAACTATCACGAATCCAGTATTGATGAATGGTTGCATCAAGCTCCAGAGGCAATGAGAAAATTGAACTTAAATTTTTTATTTCTAATACTGGGAAGAACTCATGAAATGATTCTGTTCCTAAAAGATGAAGGGTCATTAATACTCTTGCCAACATTGTGTTTTATCAGAAATCTTTTGTAGAATTTAATAAGATGTTATTCTTAGTTTGAGAGAAACCAGCTGACAAACGTTGTATTGATTGATTTCAAGGGATGTGTTTAAATGACATCTTATGATTCATAATAAGTGCTAATAGGAAAATGGGAAATATAGGGATTATTTACTTTTGTTCCAACATAACTCTTTCACACCATTCACAAACAACAGGATTTTTATCCTTCATTGAGTCAATTTGATCTTGGAAGCCCAAAGATTTGGCAATACGATACTTTTCTACAAGATTTGGGATAAAGTTAAGAAACTGTTTCATTCGTTTTTGTTGATCCTCTTCCCTCGGAGAAGACTTGAATCTTGCAACAATGTATTCGCAAATATTGGAAGTAATTGGTCTGAAATACTGAAATGCTGTGAGGAAGTCTTCTTTTTTGTTAAGTATTGATTGTGTGAATATGGATTCAGCCCAGTTTTCTTCAGTATCCATATCGTATGCCACTGCTATTGTAAGGGCAAATGGAAACTCTTGTGTTTTCATTAAATCAAGTACCTTGGATGATTCGAGATTAAGAACAGAAAAATCACTAAGTTCGAGGGGAAGGGATAACAATGAAAGCTTCTTCAAGCATTCCATTGATAAACTATAGCATTTTTCATGCAAAAAATATGCTAAGGCAAGTAAAAAGTGCTTTGATGCTTCTTGAATTTTCTTTTTATCAGGTATTCCCTCCAAAAGGCGATTTCCATATTCCATTTGAAGTTCTCCATGATCACGATATAACATATAATTCAAAGTCAAATCGAAATATCTTTGGGGTTCAAATGGCTTGCTATGACGAGCACAATTCATAATCACTCTACCAACTTTCTTATTTTGATGGTCGTGAGGAAGAGCATCGAGCTTTTGCTGCGCGATCAAATATTGGAAATATCTGGGTAACAAAGCAGGGTCTTTAAAAGTTGTGACAATTTCGATAATTAATGATAATTGTTTTTCTGTTGTTAGAGTATCAAGCATTAAATCTAACAACTCCGCACACTCATCAATATCGCTAGCTTGTATAGAGGAATGCAAAAGAATATTTGCAACAATATTATATGAGTGTGAATTCATCAATTCTTTGGCTCTGTTTAAAAGAGCATCACCAACAAGATTTGCTTTTGTACTCAATGTAGAAAACTCATTGAACTTGGTGGAATAATCGTCAATAGGTAGATATGTTGGATCATTCAATGATGGATTCGAAAGAATTTTAACAACATGATTAGAGAATGCTCTGGAAAGACAATCCGCAACCTCATTCTCGTTAAGCTTCCCAACAGTTATCAATTCTTGAATCAATGACCATTGATTCATCCTTACAGATAATTCACTTTCTACAAACTCAGATGTTTTTAACTTCAATAAATCTTTTGTTGGCCACCCCAAACGAACTGCTGCTTTATAATGCAATGATATCAACACAAATCTCCATTCATTTTTAGCAGCAATTGCATCTAATAAAGGTTCTAAATCATTCAAAAACCCATAAACAGATAATAATTCCTCTGATTCTTTGGAAAGCTGCTCCCCAGCTACGCATTTTTGTATCGATTCGAGTAACAAAATGTTTTTCTGGTTTCTATTTCTCCATTGACAAAGAAGTCTTGCTTCATCAACTCTTCTGGAATCTAAACAAATATCAATAGACCTATCAATAAATATATCGAAGTATTTCTGCATTGATTCGATTGAATACAAAGGCCTGGATTCTAATCTTAAGTATACTATATGAGGTGAAACATCAAAAGAAAATTGAGGAAACAGGATATCAATTATTGATTGAGTAGTAGGCAACGGACCATTTGTTGAAGGAACTTCAATTGAGTTTTCAGAACATATCTGAATATGAAGTATCAATGCTTCAACTTGTTTGAATAATGGCAAATCTTTGGAGAGTTTTTGTTGAGCATATTTAAGTATCTCAACAACTTCTGATGGCTGAGAATATGGTAAAAGTGATGCAAAAAGTACTATATTAAACAAGTCGTTACAATCTTGAGTTGTAGAGGATATTTCAGAATGAATATGTAAAACTTCAATTGGAGTTTTTGCATTAATATACTGATTCTTCAACCATTGCTGAATTGCTGAAGAAGAAGAAGTTCCTAATACTGCAGCAACATCTTGTCCCATTTTTAATGAGTGATTAAGAGTTAGATTTTGAACAATCTTATCGTATGGACCTAAAAGATCACACTGCATTATTGCTTTCCGGAAATTGTTGAATTTTTCAACAACAGATGCCATTTTTATCAATGGAGATAAAACAGGTGATGATATTTTACCATAAAACCCTTGGAGATATCTAAACAAATGAACTTGAGATTTTTTGGCACATATTTTTGCTAAATGATCATACAAACAATACATAATATTATATACACCAGAAATTGGTATTTTTGATAATAAATCGTCCTCAATAATAAACCCATCTTCTCTACCTGATAAAACACTATTAACTTTCTCAAGAGAACAATCAGATTGATAAAAAGTAAAATTCTCGACGGAATTATAAAACCGTACAATATTGTATATTAATGATGTTTCAGAAAAAAGATGAATTGTATCAAGTACATGTTTTGATTTACCTTTGATCAATAAATCTGATACGAGTTGGAAAAATAAGTCTACAATACTCTCATGTTGTGGGAGATTGCATATATCTAGAGAAAAAGAGTCCGACATTGTCAATAATGCTGCAAGAGCACATGTCATATTATCATGACCATCTATAGAAGTTGCTAATAGGGCATATAATATATTCTTCCGATTTATAGCCTCAAATAATAAGGCAATATGTTGTGGCATATCTGTTCTTCTTAGTGCCCTGAACACTACCAATGCAGGGGGGATATCGATTGATGTGGAACCATCTTCTGCAGGAAGTGATTGTGTGAGGTGAAATAGTAAATGGTCTTTAAGAGGATGGTCAGGCATATCTTCCCTAATGATTTTAACAACGTCTGACATTGAAAACTGAGAACCAAGTTCTGTTGCTCGATCAATATATAACAATAGTTCAGCGGGTCTAGATTTGATGCAAAAAAATTTGATTGGATTGTAATCGATAGGAAGTTGACATCTTACAGAAAGCAAAGCCGCCAATAAAAATGATTCCATATGACTTGGATTAATCTTTTTCAGTATTGATTGGGCGCTAACCTTGCATTTATTAACAAATATCTTCGATATTTCTTCGATTATTGATGCAGGGCCATCCGATTTCAGAGAATCATATATAGAAAGAGAGAGCTTGTAATCAGTAGCTATATCTAATTGAAACTTAATATCCACTAATTCAATAAATGTCAGTGCTGCTAATCTAATATTTTCATCAACAAGTGCTTCTTTCATACATTGAAGACAAAGTTCTTTATATTTTGATTCAGTGATACCATCTTCTACAGCTTGTTGATATGCACTAACAGGAAGCATTGCTTTTACATAATGAATATATGGAGGTTCGGAGGGGGAAGAAACCAATTCAGGATGATCAAAATGGGGAAATGGGGGCTGTCCAGGAAACTTACCGTAATAATCAGTAAAGACTTTGCTAAAATCATAATCAAAATGTGAAGCAATTAAGTCATGTAGTTCTAGGTCAAATTTTGATGTAAAAACAGGAGATCTCCATTTAGAAACAGGAGGTTGAAGCTGGGGACTAGGAGGATGAGGTATCTCTCCTTTGACTAATGAAGACAAAAGCGGATAATCTGTTTTCAATCTTTGACTCAGGGCTTCAGTTTCTGGGGAATCTGGTTTAAATTTGTTCGGATCTTTGTTCCACACAAATGTTGCCAAAGGAGCCAAAGAATCACTTGGCAATGATTGCCATAGCTCGACAGGATTAGAAGAATTTGATTTAGCTAAATACTGCATGCATGACAAGTTTGCAGAGCCAGGGTCACGCTTAATCCATAGATCCCATATGAATTTTATCATTGGACATTCAATATCACTTAAATCAATTTCTTTGCACTTAGGATGTGATGCTACAAACATTTCAAATGGCATAAAAAGGTTTTTTTCATTACAAAAACGAGCAAAACCTTTAAAAAAATTGGTGAAATTCAAAGAGCATTTTGACCACCATTGTTGATCAAAAAGAAACTTGTTCTTACAAATCCTTATTAAAAGAAGCTCAAAAGAATCTATTTCAAACTGGGAAAAATATCCAGCTTGACATAAAACATCTAATAATGTCTCCAACTCATATGTGTTCATGTGTGAATGATATTTGTTCATAAATTTAATAGATTTGAGTTTCTTCTTCGAATCCTTTTTTGCTATCTCAAGCTCTTTTTTAAACATTGACGCGATTTCGGTAACTCTATGTTCACAATGAAGAACCCAAAGTCTTTCAACAGTAATCCCATCAGTAACTAACATTTTTAGTGTTTGTTTGGTTTGTGCCTCAATTAGTGCTATATTACCAACGAAATATCTTGGAGATTCAACAACTGGTTCATCAGGAATCTGAAATAGTTCGGGAAATATCATCAGCCTCTTTTCATGAAAATCAGAGGAAAGATCAACAATGGGCTGCCATGATGGTAACTTTGATACATCGGTAATAATTTTAATCGCAGGAGAATTATTATTCTTTTTGGCAGATGAAAATGATGTGTTAGGGTACTTGCTGGTAATTTTAAGGAGTACTTGATGATGCTCTTCATCAGCTGCTGATAAAACCCCTTTTCTATGAAGATACTCATATAAAGTTGCCCTTACTCTATTCCTTGTGGTTTGGCGCCACATTTCATAAAAATGCTGATCTGGATTCTCTTTTAGCTCATCAATAAGTCTGTTTGAATCACCAATCTGCCCATTACATATATAAACCCAAGCTTGTTGCAAAACTATAGTTCGGAATAAATGAAAAGGAGAGAACTCCGGAAAGCTATTCTGTAAAACTGGAAGAGCTGACGAAATGGTGTTTCTATGAAGATTATCTATTACAAACGACAGAAGTTCCCTTTGGGAAATATTTGGAAGACTTGTTTCATTTGAAAACTGCGGTGAAGGCCTTGATGATTGTACAATTGATTTAAATGTTGTCAAAGGAGCGAGGAAATGGCTAGATAAACTGTTAGAATTGGATATATGACGAGTACAAAGCCGGATTATACTTTTGTTAACAGATTTCGCGAAATTGTATTTCTGCTGTTTTTCGATTTCGGAAACAAAATGAACAACAAAAGAAAGAGAAATGTCTTCATCTATATCAGAAGAAAATGCCTCTATCAACTCAACACTTTCATATTTTACTGCGATCTCGGCTATGATTGTCGATTGATTAGCTGACTGCCTCCCAATGGCCGAAAGCATTTGAATTGAAAAACTCATGGGAAGTTTTTCGATATAATAAAACAGGAATTTGCTGTTATCAAATGCAAAAACAGTATAATCCTTGAGAATAATGGGGCACCGATAGTCATTGTCAACAATCAAATAATCGTGAGGAACATAAATATAAGAATCATTCATTAGTTGAGAAAGATATATTGTATTTTCATTCATGTTAACTTGCTTAACAATATCAGCACTTTCATTAACAATGACAGCGACATTTCCATGTAATACTGCAAATGTTGTCTGTGATATGGTGCATATATAAGATCCAAATATCTCTAACAGTGCATGAGAAGTTAATGATCTGTTCCAAATATGTAAATGTGTTGAAGAAAGTCCAGCTATACTTTCTCCAGAATACGAAAATATGTTACATCCTTCATTGCTGCAACTAGAAGTCGAGTATATTCCATCAGAGAATATTGTAAGTCTTTTAATTTCTTTGTTAGATCTGATTGCGAAACAATTTGCTTCCATTGAACATATAAATGATGTTTCTTGTTTAATTGGAAGCTCACAAAAGGAAGAAAAAATCCCAGAATTATCTTTCATAATAAGAGGTGATAGACGTGTTGATGGATCGCTGTTTAAAACCTCTGGAAGGCTCTTATCACTAGTGAAAAGCACCATTTTTTCAGCCAAAATAATCCCAAGAGCATGAGATTTCAAAATAGAGGTATGAATCCAACAAAAATCAAGAACATTGGGTAAAGTAAGCTCAATTCTCCGATTCTCAATTGAAAAGATATTCAACACATTATCTTTGTTTAATGAAGCAAAATATAGAGGAGATGAAGATACTTTTCGCCAGGACGATGAGTCTCCAATCTCTATTGGAAGGTCATATAGAGGGCATAAATCATTCATCCACAAAAGTGACTGGAGAACAAGAATCAGAATCGCATAGCATTAATCATATTTCGAGTCTAAGCATTTTTAATGAAATCGATTGACGAATTATTAATCTATCTTGAGAGCGTTTCATTTGAATTAGATGAGTTATTAGCAAAGACTAAGCGCGAGAGTTCAAAATTACAAGATGTTCTTGAAGCAATTTCTCCGAATCGTCAATTTGAACCTAGGGATTCTGTATTTGCGCCATCAACAAAAAAAAGTACGGTTTTTCGGGGTTTTAATTCGCGTGTTACTGCCCAGGTATCGAATGATCCGTATGGTGAGTTTCAAAAAGCATTGGAGAAGTATAATAAGCTACCATCACTTCCTAGAGAGAGATTATGTGCTCCTTTCATTAATAGGATCTTAGATTTTTCTAGGCTAACGCCAATTCATATAATGGAAAGGATGATACCTTCGGTTTGCAAAATGAAAAAAATGATACAAGGTATTTCTTCTCTTGATTTGTCAAATCCAGGAAATATGACGAAAGCTCAGTATACATATGAACAAATCGAGAAAGTTGTGGCTAGTTATGAACAAATGATGAAAGATTATGGGTTAAATCGCCGAGTTGATAGTATTGGGAATGAAAAGAACACTGAATTTTGTGTTAAGCAACCCCAGAAGCAAAGCAAAGTGAATTCAGATAATTTTGAAACTATTGGGAATCTTACTCCAAAACAACTCAATGAGTTTTATAAGATGAGGGGTATTGCGAGACAAACACATCTATTATCACAACTAAAACAATACACAGCGGAGTCGTTTATAAATGAGCTTTCAAAATATAGCACAGATTGCAGTGATGAAGACTCCTTAGATGCTATTGTTGCCTCGACAAGGTCATTTCGAATTCTGACCAATACAAAGAGAATCAGGTCATTAATCAGTAACTAACCTTTCGATATTTGTATACTTGAGTCTGTGTTTTGAGAAGCAATTTTTTCGGTAATTCTATGGATAAAACTTTTCAAATTAGCTTGATCTTTCTGTATCCGGTCATTCTCTGCTAACTGTGACTCTAAAGCTTTAGTGTAGTCTTTATATTTCTTTTTAGATTTGATTGTTTGTATTATTTTTTCTTCATAATGAGATATTTGTTCTTTGTATTCTTTGATCTGCTCTTCCAATAAATGTGCTTCATTGATCATGCTTTTGATTTTAATTTCTTGTTGTTCATATCTTTCTTTAAAGAATTCATTATGGGATATAAGCGTTGCATTTTCGGCTTTTGTATTATTAAGTTTTTCAACTAATGCATTACGATTTGTTTCCATGTCGGATTTATCTTTTTCCAGATTTAAAACCTGGGCTCTTAGATTTGAATTGTCATCTTTGACAAAATTGTACATGTTATTATGCATTATATATGTGTCGCACTTGTTTAGGTATTCTTTATTACTCTCCTCTAACTCTTCGACTCTCTTTCTATTTTTTTCACACTCTGCCTTTAAAAGCTCGACTTCAGCAATAGATGCTTTAGATACTGATTTTTCCTTGCTCAATTCATTTTCTAAATGAAGTATTTCGCTTTTTGAATTCTCCAATAATTTTTCCATTTCATTGATTCTGTTCAAATGCATATCACTTTTTGTCTCTGATTCTCTCAATAATTCTCTATATCTTTGAGATTCTAGTTTTTCCTTTGCTAAGCATCCTTTTAATTCCTCTTGTTTCTCTTGAAAACTCTTAATTTCATCACCAAGTTTTAAAATAGTGATTTCGGCCGAATGATTCTTTTCTTTTGCCATAAATATTGACTTCTCAAACGATTCCCTTTCCTTTAAATGCTTTTCTTTGATTTGGTTATTGTGGCTATAAAAGAATGAATAGACAATATCTACCATATTATTCGGAGGGATATCTACCCTTAATCCGTTAGAAATATAATATAATGAATCTATGCAATCTTGTATTAGTACTCTATCACTAGATTGTTTCAAAACATCAACAATAGATACTATAAACTGTGTTTGAGTGACTATTGTAAACAGCTCATCTATAAATGACCGATCAATTGAACCAAGATCCAAAAATAATTTAAAACAATGAATACATAATGTATATTGTTTTACATCAATATAATGCCTAAATCGAAGAATTAGATCATCCTTTCTGGTGGCTATAGCGGAGTGATTATCCTTTTTCAAGAAAACATTAATATAATGACGAATAAAAACGAAGCAACTCTCTTGTTTAAGATAACTATGTTGAATCTTTTTGTTGGCAATCACATCAAAAGCTTCTCCTATAATAATTCTACTACATTCTAAATCAGAAATACTATTTTTGGATAAAACATTACATACCAATTTTGATCCTATATAAGAAACAAAATCATACTCACTTTTCAAAAAAAGAATAACCATATGTACAAAAAGAGAATCAGAACATAGCTCATCAATAATTCTCTCATCACTATCCACAATATCACAAAGTAATTGAGCAATATGATAACAATCATTACCATTAAGATTCATCAAACATTGTAATACTAAATGCAGTTCATCTCTATTTAGACACTTAATTTGGCTCAACTTTTTAATCACCAGGGATCCAATACTTGAAGAAAATGCTAATGATGACTCAAATACAAAGCTTAAAGCTTTCTTGAAACATGATTTCCATTTTCCTTCAAAGGGAATCATTGATAAATAGAATGCCAATGCTGAAACAGATGTAGATGAATCCTCTGATTTGAGTAATTTAATTAACACCCTTCTTGTATTTGATTGGACCGAAATACTCTCGATTGAATATTTTGCTTGCTCGCTATAGTTATATAATCCTGATAGAATCGTGCATGATAAGGATGCAAAGCTCGGTTCATCCAATAACTCTGTGAGAATTGAAACCAATAAATTTAATGAATCAATCGATTCAAAAAAAACACTATCAGAAAAAGAAACAGATGCAAGAAAACGCAATGAAGACAATATATGAGATCCTTGAGGATTCACAACTTTCCCATTTTCAGACATTCTTCCGAAAAATATAGTAGGAATGATATCAAATGGGCAAATTTTTGCAATCTTTTCCATTATTAGAGGATTATTTGTAGATAAATGTGTTAAAAACTGCAAAATCTGTAAACATACCGATGGAATGGGACCCTCTGACGGATTTGGAAAGTTTTCTTCGCAAAGAACGAAGAACAAATCCTCTATAAATGTATTTAAGCATGTATCATTATACAGATACTCAATTTGTTTCATGCTGCATTGATAAACTCTAAGAAATCGATAAATCATTTCGTTTCTAGCATCTCTCTTATCTTTATTCTCATCAAATGCTTTGCAAAATGGATAAATTGAAGAAATCATTTTGTTCAATTTTTAAACGGTCAAGAGCTCCTCCAAAAAGTCATAAAAAAATTCTACAATAGCTATTCTTCAATGATAATCAATAAATTTGTTCGTATTAATGTATAGATTTCCAACAATTTTTGATTTTATTAATGAATCAATGTTCGAAACTCATCAATAACCAGAATATATCGATATTAATGCATAAATAGAATTGTAGCATCATTCATTCCAGTTTTACTGATTATTTTCAAAAAGCCGAAATTTTTTTGTTAAAATTTTCATATGTTGGTAGATGAAAATATTAGGAGACTCTCTAGATCTTCAGAGAATCGTCCTATTCGTGTGGAAGACATTCCAAAAGAAATTGTAGATAATTATGGTATACCCAGTATGTATCTTTGCTTGAATGTTGAGGAAAAAAATCCAATTGATTTTGATTTGTCAAGAATTGACAAAAAGATAGTGGGGGTTGCTTTTAACAGTATTGGTTCACTTGTGGATCTGATTAACCAGTTTGAGACTGAAATAATGAGACTTTATGCGATTTTTTGCTATATTGGACATAATATTGAGTATAATTACTCTGGTTACTTATCTGGAAACTATGAGGGGCAAGACTTTAAGAGCATTTTTAACTCTAAACGGGCTGTTTGTGAAGGATATAGTAATTTGTATCTGCACCTGGCGAGCAAATGTAACATTTCATCTATTGTGATAAAAAAATTTTCCTCATATGCTAAGGGCATTTCTTATGATCCTTATTCTCTCAGTCAAATGAACCAAGTTCCAGAGTCAAACCATGCTACAATTTATGTTGAGTATTTAAATGAGTTGTATATGATAGATCCAACATGGGGAGCTGGCTATATCATGAAAGGAAAGTTTGAGTTTTCTTATCGACCATATTATTTTATGATTCCTTTTCATAAATCACTATTTAATTATTATCCCGCTGACAACCATGGTTTGAAACTGAGTGGTATCCCTACATTTAAACAATTTGTGTATTCAGCTCACATGAAAGTTGGAGGAATGAAGTATCAATTACGATCGGAATCCAATATATTTGATGTTTTTGAGGTTAAAGATGGGTTGGTTTTCATGGAATTCAGTTGTTTAAAAGAAGTTAGCAGCATTCTATTATCAGTGTATTTGAATGAAAAAGGAAAAAATGTTGAAATTCAAGATGATTATTATAATATAATCATTACTGAGCCCCAAATTGGGGGTTCTTCAAGGCAAAGGTTTGTTGTTTGCATTTCATTTCCATTTCAAGGGAAATATACAGTTAATTTATTCCTAAACAATGATCACGCATATGTTTGTCATCCAATTGTTTTATCAAATTCAAAAGAAATCCCATTTGTTAAGCTAAGTGAAGCCGGTAAGAAGCATAGTATTAGGTTTGTCACACCCACAAGTTATTTGACAAGAACAAATATGAATGCGTTCAATGTTACATTTAGAGTCCCGAAAGAGCATTCAGGTTGCATAGTCAATTTTTATGACGTGAAGAATGAGATGTTGAAGAATGGCAAAGGAGAAAAGGTTAATATTGATAAAAAGATCACCAAGCATGAAATTGAAATCCCAAACTGGTTTGAAATAACAATTTCCACAATATTCCCAAAAAATGGAAGGTTTTTAATTATGGTATTTCTGAGTGAAAATTTAGGGAACCAGTCATGTAATTGGTCTTTTGATTTAATAGTTGATATTAATAATTCTTATAAACCTAATGAAGGTGTTTACATTAATCCAGATGTCAATTTTAGCAATGAAGGAATTATTACCAAATATTTACCTCCAATTCAACTCTCTGGAACAGAATGTCTGAATCCAATCTCTTATCCTAACTGGGATCTAAGCGAAGATACTCCAAAAATCCAAGGACTTTCCAATGTCAATTCTTTGCCCCAGGCTCAAAATCCAAATCGAACGAACAAAATTGATCCAAAACCTAGACCTATTCAAAACAAGAGAAATATTATTGTTGTACCGAAACCCATCAGTGGAGCTATGAACAAAAAAATTCCCAAAACCAGATATTCAGTTTAATCCAAGACCATTTTAAAGACTTATATTTTTTCAATGAAACCATTTTCCATAAAAACTGTTTTGTTTGCAGTGAAGAAAGCATTTCTAGCTGTTTATATATGCTCTCCATTCTTATCTTTCGAATCCAATTTTCATGAAGAATTTGGAAAAATTCAAAATATTTCTAAGAATTCTTCTTAAAGTATGGAATTCTCTGAAACAACCAATCTATCAACACACTCTATTATTAATTAATGTAGCATATCTTTCAACTTGAATTTTCTAATGTATTTGAAATAAAATTTAGCAATGAAAAGTGGAGAATTATAAAATGTTTTTGTTCAATTTGTGCTTTTCCACGTTTTATCCAGGATTTACAACCAGCAAGTGGAGTTCAAATAATATTAGGTATTATTATTCATTAGGAGATCATTGGGTTTCAGATTCTGTGTTTTTAGAACTTGTAAATAGTGATAATGGAGGGGCGATCAATATTCAACAAAATGGTGAATGCCGAATTCTGATATCAAACTCCATGTTTTATCAATGTAGAACATCGCTTGCAGGTGGAGGTATTTATATTTATGCTAATTCTGGGGGCAGTTGTGTTTTGTCAAAACTCTGCTCAAATGGCTGCCAAGCATCACATGGGAATTATAATGCATGGCCTAATTGTGGCCAATTCTGCTTTTTGTATGCCAATGTCAAAAACAATGTATTCGATTGCACTGTCACTGAATCAAAAGCAATCAATCCAACTGATAGAACAGTTATAATCTTATGGGGCGGAAATCAAATATTTGATAGTGTTAATTCATCTTACAACCGGGTTTGGTATGATTCTGCCGTTTTTTACTCATCCCTAATCCTAAGATCTACATTTTGCACATTTGCAAATGAACACCCTACAAGTTCAATTGTTGTTTTTTTCTGTTATGGAAATGATAACCAAATGTCCCGTTCAAATATTATCAACAACACCATTTCAGTCGCTATTTATGGTCATTGTCTTCAGTATGGTTCCGGAAAATCCGAAATGTTTGAGTGTGTGATTGATAAAAATGTGAATGGCAACATATTTGATCAAAGCGGAGGACAAATAACCATTAAGGACTGCTGGATACAAGCAGGATTCACGAACAATGGAGCCCAAATAATCAATGCAAAATCTGTAGGTGCAAGTTTTTCGATAATTCACTTTGGTTCATATTACTGCAAGAATGATATTAAGTGGAAAACAACCCATTTTCAATTTAACTCTCTCAAAAAAATTGTTTTCCTTATCTATTTGCTGCTGTAAATTCATTGAAAAAGCTTTAAAGATTCTTGACTAATAAAGAAGGAGAAGAATTTCCAGAGATTTGAATCATTGATAATCTAATTCTTTTGAAACAAATTATTTAATTCAAGATGATCTTGACATTATGTTTGAGACCATTTTCCTATTTCTTGAAGAGTTGATTCGATTTCATTCAATGAAAAGAATTTTATTTGAATAACTAAGTAAAAAAAACTGATATTAATGGCACACAAACATGATAATAAACAAATGATAGGATGAAAATCAATCAGAAAAAAAATGGGGAGCTGGAAAACGAAAAAAAGATTGAATGAAAAACTAGAGAGATCAACAAGCAAAGCATTTTACACAATGATTTCTCTGTGAAGAACTTGAGACTGTTTCTCAGATTTCTTACAAAATACTAGATAACACGATAATTATTGAAAACACAATGAATCCAAGTGTTATTCAGCTTCTTGAAATTTGGGGTTGTTCAAATACCATTGGCAATCGAATTATTTATGTATAATTCGAGTTGATCATGCCATTTCTCACAATAGACATCAAAATCAAGTGAATGTGAGGCATTTTTAAAAGTATCTCTCAATTTTTGCTCTCAAATCAAATCTCCCCCGAACAAAGTGGTTTCTCTGAAGATACTTTCTCTATGTTTTTGGATTGCTATTTCTTGAAGAAATACTTGTGATTTATAAAAACCAAAAATATGTCATTTTTTCAGATGGATGAGAAAATGTTATTCGAGGAATTTCTTTTTGGAGAGGGGAATGAAATAGTTATTTATGATATTGAGTTTTGTGTCGATCGAATTATTATGTTACCAAAGATTCGCCCACACCAACTTGAAAAAGCAGTGAGATTATCTGTTGAGTATTGCAAATCAGCTGATTTCAGGCTAATACTATTAGAAAAATATTATAAATGCCCAGTTTTGATATATCAAATGTACAAAAAAGGTGTTTTTGTATTTGAAGAAATAGAACCATTTTTAGGAAATGATAACTCTTTTTTGTTATGTTATTATTTCCGGAAAGAGATCAAAGATTTTGATAGTTTTATTAGTAATAAATCCAAACCTGATGATTTTAATAAGTCATTCTTTGAGAATGAAAATGATATTGATGAATTGATCGAATATGGTTCTATAAAATCAAGTATTGAGTATTGTCTTAAATATGATGTGATTGATGATTTAGCTGTTTTCACTAATTTTAATCAAGAAGCTAGATGGAGTCCATTTGAGTGGAGTTATGAGCCAGAATATCTCGATCTCTTATCATTTGCAGGCTTTTTCGGCTCAATCAAATGCTTTAAGCATCTATTAATGAAAGGATTTGAGATCAATGATAATGTATTATCAATGGTTGTCTGTGGTGGTTGTTTTGATCTCTTCCATTTATGTCAAGCAAAACAATTATTGACACCAATTCTCGTTTGCAAAGCATCTGAGTTTTTCCACCTTCCATTGTTAGTTTTCATGATTGAAAATGGAATTGATTATAGGGCTAAATGTAAAGATAATTGGACTGCTCTTCATTATGCTGCTAAAGATGGCCATCTTAGTGTAGTTGAATATCTAATTAATCAAAAAGCTAATATTAATGCAAAAACTAATCGTGTTGAGTTTTTATATTTAATGAGACTCCTCTTCATTGTGCTGCTCAAAATGGTCATCTTAGTGTGGTTGAATATCTAGTTAATCAAAAAGCTGATATAAATGCAAAAGATACTAATGTTGAGTTTTACTATTTAATATGACTCCTCTTCATTTAGCTGCTCAATATGGTCATCTTAGTGTTGTTGAATATCTAGTGAATCAAAAAGCTGATATAAATGCAAAAAAAAATTATGTTGAGTTTTTATATTTAATGAGACTCCTCTTCATTGTGCTGCTCAAAAGGGTCATCTTAGTGTTGTTGAATATCTAGTGAATCAAAAAGCTGATATAAATGCAAAAGATACAAAAATTGAGTTTTTATATTTAATGAGACTCCTCTTCATTGTGCTGCTGAAAATGGTCATCTTAGTGTTGTTGAATATCTAGTTAATCAAAAAGCTGATATAAATGCTCAAGTAAGTGGATGGTTTTCAAGTGGGACTCCTCTTCATTGTGCTGCTAATAGTGGTCATCTAAGTGTTGTTGAGTATCTAGTTAATCATGGAACCTATATAAATGCAAAAGATAATAGTGTTGAGTTTTTATATTTAATAGGACTCCTCTTCATTGTGCTGCTCAAAATGGTCATCTTAGTGTGGTTGAATATCTAATTAATCAAAAAGCTAAAATTAATGCAAAAACTAATAATGTTGAGTTTTTATATTTAATGAGACTCCTCTTCATTGTGCTGCTGAAAATGGTCATCTTAGTGTTGTTGAATATCTAGTTAATCAAAAAGCTGATATAAATGAAAAAGATACTAATGTTGAGTTTTTATAATTAATTGGACTCCTCTTCATTATGCTGCTTCTTATGGTCATCTTAGTGTAGTTGAATATCTAGTTAATCAAAAAGCTGATATAAATGCAAAAGATAATATTGTTGAGTTTTTATATTTGATTGGACTCCTCTTTATTATGCTGTTAAAGAAGGTTATCTTAGTGTTATTGAATATCTAGTTAATCAAAAAGCTGACATAAATGCAAAAGATAATTGTGTTGAGTTTTTATAATTGATGATACTCCTCTTCATTATGCTGCTTGGAATGGTCATCTTAGTGTTGTTGAATATCTAGTTAATCAAAAAGCTGATATAAATGCTAAAAATAAAGATGGGGAAACACCATTGATATTTGCTATCGAGAATAGGGAATCGAATGTTGTAGAATTCCTCAAGAGGAAAGGAGGACAATAAACAAAAGAGAATTAATACCACATTCTTAGTATTTTTTAATAAGTTATCAACCACGGGTTTTTAAAGGGTATATTGGCGGAGAAAATAAGAGATATCATTAGTGAAAGTCATTTTTGAGAAATGATAATCTAGGTTTGATGAATATGTGATGCTTTGGTGTTTTGGGTTTTAGTTAGAGGATAAACAGGAAAGAACGGGAAAAGAAAAAGCTTCCAAATCATATGAATCTCTCATCAAGATACGATTTTGACCTACAATTTCAACTAAATAATTGTTTAAACACGATAATGAGTTATTATCGACAAATATTAACATGTCATAGGAACAACTTCATGAATGAAAATTATCAATACCAACTAAAATACAAATAACATGTTGAGTAATTGATCAAAAAAATTTCGGGTAATCATTTTGGTTTTGTATCAGGAGAGAGAACTCCCTCAAATATATCATCATTAAGAAGTTGACAAAGAGAATCACAAATATCTCAAACACCACCTGCTTTTTAAAGCCTAGATAATGATTTGATTTTGAATATATTTAATGACATTTGTTGTTTTTAGACATGAAAACGAAGAATTTGTTCTTCAAAACGACCAAGTAGTTATGAAAAAGTACTATCGAGAGTTTAATGGAGAAAAAAATGTTGATTTCATTTCTAAATCAAACCATATTTATGTGAAAATGTTTTTTGATTTTCTAGGAAAAGGCAAAGTTCCAGAAGCTTTTGAAGACCAAATTCAGGTTCTTTGTCTATTTAATGAGTGGGAATGCAATTTTCTTGTTGTCGATTCATTTAGATTGCGAATCCAGTCACAATTTGAAAATGGCTTTGTTTCACATCAAAATAAAGTCTATGCTGTGAATATTGGGTGTTTTTATTTTCACAGTTCTGTGTTTCAAGAGTTTTATCTCAACAATCCTCATGGTGTTTTCAGTATTAATCATGTTTTCTCTCCGAAATCAGTTTTAGTTTTTCTGGATCTTCTTCATTGTCGAATCAAACAACCAGAAATTGGAGATATTGATGAAGTTTTAGAGATTTGTCGTTTAATGGGATGTTATTCCCTCTGTGTATTGATTAATCAAAGTTCAAGAGAGCCAATTCTATCTACTATCCTGGGAAAACAACATGAAGATTCATTTGATTTTATGTTTTATGAGAATATTATCATAGAAAATTTGGAGTCTTATTTACCATTAGTTGATTTTGGACAAGTTTGTCTTCCTTTCTTGAGTCGAGTTTTTCAGAAAACCAAATCTGTTTTCCCAATCTCTCTTATTCAACCATTTTTTGAGCATTGTGTTTCATTTCATGGTTCTAATGCATCAATTTTTCTTTCCAAAATCAAATTCCAACCAGCAAAGAGTATCGAAGAACTAAACCAATTTCTGAGTGTTTTTTCCGATAATGAAATTGATGATTTCTTCTCTCTCAACAATCACCAATTCAATGAATTAATAAAGAGATTTGAGCAAGGACAACAAAGTATATGTGAAATAAAGGTATTTGTGGAT
>Ga0074193_1002124_pt1 | contig 19517 bp, 15 predicted proteins | sample EPASupsiteHSE605_FD_64523 | JGI IMG/M metagenome (GOLD analysis project Ga0074193, IMG submission 64523) | Bioremediated contaminated groundwater from EPA Superfund site, New Mexico - Sample HSE6-05 | ecosystem: Environmental > Aquatic > Deep subsurface > Groundwater > Contaminated ... | reverse complement strand
CCTACTTCTTGGGTTGTGGAACCGATCTGTTGCAACCGGAGGTTGCCTTGGCCACCGTGGATGTTCTGACCCACCTGGGGTGTGAGGTGGTTATTTCGCCGGATCTCAAGTGTTGTGGGGTTCCTCATCTGGCTAATGGTGAAAAAGGGATTGCGGAGGAATTAGTCCTCCATAATTTAAGTGTATTCCAAAAACTCGGTGTTGATGCGGTAATCAGTGACTGCGGATCCTGTACCTCTACGCTTAATGGGCATCTTTACCGGCCAGATGGGGTTATGTTACATCTAAACGGTGAAACTTCGCTGGATTCAGCTAAAGCGCAAAAAGTACTGGAGGCGGCAAATTGGTTAAAAGGCAAAGTCTTTGATTTAAATGTTTTCCTAGTTGATAAGTTAGGCTTGCCCACGGAAATTGAAAAAACAGCCAAGTCATTAAAAGTTACTTACCATGACCCCTGCCACCTGATCAAAGCGCAAAAAATTAAGGATCAGCCCCGTAAAGTACTGCAAAGTATTCCAGGGGTAGAATTAAAAGAAATGGTTGGTGCCGACGTTTGCTGCGGAGGGTCCGGCACCTTTGGTTTGACCCATTACGACCTTTCGATGAAAATCTTAAAACGCAAGATTGAAAACGTTCAGAATACGGATGCGGAAATCTTAACTACCTGCTGCCCAAGCTGTATGACTCAACTAAGCTACGGACTACGGGAAGCTGAATCGCCGATTCAAGTTTTGCATCCGGTACAGCTTCTGCAAAAAGTATTGGTTAAGTAATCGTGACCGTTAATGTACACAACGAGACATGAACGAGACATGAACGAGACTTGAAACCTAACCTAAAAATAAACACAGAACGAAAATATAAACAACTAGGTGAAAAACAATAAATTATTAAAACGCCTAACCCTATCTCGGATAGTATTACAAATGGGTTAGGCGTTTTATTTATGCAAAGCCATGGGACGATCTTTAAGCAACTGGATAAGAACCTAGCAGCTTATACCAAATAGCCTGACTAGATAGCTTTGTTAATGCAGTATTAACCTTGGGATCTTGGTGGTGACCTTCAATATCAACGAAAAACCAGTACTCCCCCAATCCCCGTTTACTAGGCCGACTCTCAATTTTGGTAAGATTTATACCGGCTGCAGCCAAGACTGACAGGGCTTCCAGCAAACTGCCGGGATGATGGGGCATAGCGAATACCAAGGAAGTTTTGTCATTGCCAGTTGGGTAAGAATCCAGCTTGCTAATTACAATAAATCGGGTCAGGTTACAAAGGTTATCACTTATTTTATTCGCCACCGGCTTAAGCCCATAGGCTATGCCTGCTCGGGATGAAGCAATCGCTGCCCTGCCTGAATCAGGGTTTAACCAATCTAATTGGCCGGCAGCAACCATTTGGGCTGCTTCCGCGGTACTACTGGCGGGAATAGTCCTTGCGCTAGGTAGACATTTATCCAAAAATTGTTGACATTGGGCTAGAGCTTGGGGATGGGATATGACCGTTTGAATCTGTGCCAAATCAGTTCCCGGCAGAGCCAATAAATAATGCTCTACCGGGATTATCAGCTCTGCCTCAATAAAGAGTTGGTACTCATGAGCTAGGAGATCAATAGTAATATTTACGGTTCCTTCGATGGAATTTTCCAGGGGTAACACCCCTTTATCGACTATCCCCTCGGCAACCGATTTAATAACTTCTCGAATACTGCCCAGGGCTTGCCTACGCAGATGCGTACCCGGATAATTCAGAGCCGCTTCTTCACAATAGGTACCCGCTGGACCAAGATAAGCGAGAATTTTCACTGGGGGCCTTTCTTTACTCACGCTGATCTCCTCCCAAGTACCCATTTAATTCACGACCAATGGCTTTTGCTACCGGCATCAGATTTCCCATCAAAGCCTGAAAATTTTCAGGATTTAAGGATTGGGGACCATCGGACCAAGCCTTGGCTGGATCAGTGTGTACTTCTATCATCAGCCCATCCGCCCCAGAGGCCACTGCCGCCAAAGCCATCGGTTGAACCCAACGCCACTTCCCGGTACCATGACTAGGATCCACAATTACCGGCAGATGGCTGAGATGTTTTACCACTGGTACTGCACAAAGATCTAGGGTGTTGCGGGGGTAGGTTTCATAGGTGCGAATCCCCCGCTCACATAGAATCACATTCGGATTTCCTTCTGACAATATATATTCAGCCGCCATTAACCATTCTTCAATAGTACTAGCCATACCTCGTTTGAGTAGCACGGGTTTAGAAATTCGTCCTACCCGGCGTAGAAGCGAAAAATTTTGCATGTTCCGCGCTCCTATTTGCAGCAGATCCGCATAATTGGCTACTAAATCTACCTCTTCCGGATTAATCACCTCAGTTACGACCTTTAATCCGGTCTTTTGCCCAGCTTCCGCTAGGAACTGTAACCCTTTTTCCTCCAGACCTTGAAAACTATACGGAGAAGTTCGCGGTTTGAAGGCTCCCCCGCGCAGAATTTTTCCTCCGTCCTCTTTTACTAGCTCAGCTAGGTCTAAGATTTGCTCCCGACTTTCCACCGCACAGGGTCCAGCCATTATTACTACTTCTTTACTGCCCACCGCAACTCCCGGATCATCTTTAGTTTTACCAACCCAAACTACCGAATTATCCGGCTTCAGTTCTCGACTAACTAATTTGAAAGGATGCCTAATGGGCATGACTTTTTCTACAGCCGGCATGGCCTCCAAAATTCTAGCACCATTGAGTTTAGCATCACCTACTGCTCCAATTACCAATCTTTCCACTCCCCGGATTTGATGGGTTTGGTAACCCATTTTTTCTAAACATCCGCATACTTCGGCTATCTGCGCTTCCTGAACATTTAATTTCATGACCACAATCATTATTAGTGCCTCCCTCTTTAATCTAAATTTTTCTTAATATAAAAAGCCCGCAGCATTCTCCCTAAACAAGGGACGAAAACTGCGGGCTTTCGCGGTACCACCCTAATTGGCTGCTAATCAAATTAATAATTCAGACTGTCAAGGTTATTTAAAAAACAAAAATCTTTCATCCCCTAGAGGAAGAAAGATTAATCTTTCATGACACCACCCTAATCAGCTGCCTTTGATTGGCAACCCACTTTTACCGGTACGGAAAAATCCAAGTCCAAATTTAAGTTTGAAACTGGTCCTTCGATACCTGCTTCCTTTTAACGGCGGAAGTTCCCGGAGCAGCCTACTTGCCTATAAGGTTTCAGCCGTCAGCTCAGGAGAGAACTTCAACCAGGTCCGCCATAGAATTGCTTTCAGTCTAGGACAATTCCTCCCTGAAAAACCTTGCTGGCTTACTTTTCCCCATCATTGCCATTAACTATTTTATAATTAACAGCATCTTAACATTTATTAATCATAATATCAAGTGTCAGCATACACCTTAGTACAAACTGCTTATACTGGTTACATTTAACTAAAGGTAAATTTTTGGCAGTTGTCGAATAACGGAAGTACGTTATTTTAAAGGAGGATAATAAATTGCATTTTAATTCAAAGGATATCATTGGAGCAATGTTTTGCATAGTTTTGTTAGGTTTAGCGCTTTGTTTTATTGAACCAGGTATTAATTATTATAACTACTTACAACCGGCTTTGGGAGAAATTGCCCAAACTGAAAAGTCCATAGAAACTGATAATAATCTACTAGATCGGGAAATTACATACGCTAATAACCAAGATACTAGCGAAAATAATCAGATCTTGGCGCCTCAAGACATTGCAGACCAAGTTCTAGATCCTCTAGACATAGATATAGTAAATCCATCGCTGGATCCTAAAGATTCAGTCGCTACAGACTCTGCAAAATCGTCAGTCAGTTCAAGTAAGATTGTAGTTCAGAAACCGGACAAGCCTGCTTCAGTCGTAACTAAAACCGAATCTGCTAAAAACAAAACCAGTGCCGTCCTTCCCAAAAACGGCAGCCGAATTGGTGATTTAATTCCCTGGAGTGAGGCTAACCGAATTTTTGCGATGTATGACCGGGCTCTGATTACGGATGTTGAGACTGGTTTAAGCTTTGGGGTACAGCGACGCGGCGGTTCCAAACACGCTGATTCTCAACCTTTGACTGCTGAGGATACCGACATAATGAAAAAAATTTATGGTGGGCAGTGGAGTTGGGAACGCAGAGCTATTGTGGTTACGGTAGATGGCCGAAATTTAGCCGCTTCCATGAATGGAATGCCTCATGCTGCCGGGGCCATTCAGAATAACAATTTCGATGGCCATTTTTGTATCCATTTTTTAAACAGTCGGACCCATGGAAGCAATCAGGTAGATGCGGCACATCAGGCAATGATACAAAAAGCTGCTGGAAAGTAGATAAAAATAATGGATTGAGAATAAGCATATTAGATAATTCAACTAAATTCATTTTTACTTAATATCTGTTTTATTTATTTATAAGAATAGTCTGGGTTGGGGTTATACACTTCGGTCCAGACTATTCTTTTACCTTTAATAGGCAATACTTTGGGATCATAAAATAAAGCGAAATCGTTATTTATAACAATTTCGCTGGTATATATCAGTTCTCAATTTAAGTTGCTTTAATTTTACAGTCCTAGACCTAATACATAGATAGATAAGGTCAAGAAAAAAAGATTAATAAAAATACCAATTCCCCACATTAGATAACCACCTGCCGCCATGTTTTGGTATAACTTTGGGGCAGTGCCTAGGTTTATCAAAAACACTGCGGTGGCAATTACGGCTAGCAGTACCAGTTCTCGTGGCGGACCCGGTACTCCTTGAACCAAAGCAGCCTGAACCGCGCCCGGAAAAAAGGCAAGAAGGTAAGCAATAAACCCTAAAAGGCAAACTACATTCAAACCGGCCAAAGCTAAATAGATATTATCCTCGCTGGGTACAGATTGCAGTAAAGATTCTTTATTTTCATCCAAATCAATGCACTGAGCAATAAGGTGTGACTTGCGTTGAACGATTTCTAAGAAACACTGTCCGTGAACCGGGGTAACCCCATAAACACCATTTTCCGTGCGAAATATAATTAGGTTGTCTTCAACCTGGGTCCCAATAATAGTCATTACTCCAAGACCAGTAATGTTAAAGGCCCCAGCGTGATACCCAGGCCATCTGGCTGCAAAAACTCCCCATACCTTCGGTAATCCTACTACCTTATCAATTGATTTAATTGATGACCATGGAATTGTTTTATGAAAAAAACCCCAAGTGATTTCAATTGCCGTATCGGACACAATATATTTGATATTGAAGAATGATAAGACCACATAGAGTCCAACTAGTGCAAAAATACCAAAAGGCAGCAAAAGCATAGTTTTTACTAAAAGACCAGACTCTACAAGGGCAAATGATAATCCTCCTGCTAGCGAAGTCGCTAGGATTACATAAATGCCAAACCCAAAGATTCCTCCGAGAGTTGGCACCGGTTTATATTTTTCCATTTAATTTGTGGCCGACTACCTTTTCATAGCCAGCTTTCCTCCTTTTCAATGTAGTAAGGTTTGTAACTTAACTATATTCGCTATTTTTCGGAATTATCCTTCTTAATTAAAAATTAATTATGGATATTATTCATAAATTTCAGAATAGCTGAAGGAAAGAAAACCTGGCAGAGCCAGGCTGTTTTCCAAAAACTAACTTATCATAGTAATCAAGTCATTATAACCATAATTCAAAATCAAATTAAAATAATGAATTATTTTTTTAAAGACAAAAACAATCTATTATTTAACTACGGCTGCTCTTCCAAAACTACCGATGCTTGCCTAACCTGACCATTACGCATAATCTCCAATACTACCTTATCCCCGGCGTTGAACCCTCTTAGTTTTTGACGAAGATCTTCAGGATCGGTAGTTATTTGATCATTAATCTTACGTATAACATCCTGCGCGCGCAAACCCGCTTTTTTCGCTGGACTATTAGGGACGACTTCACTGATGAGCGTTCCTTTTTGATCTGGAAGTTTTAGGTTGTAAGCAATTTCGGCACTTATCTGCTTCATATATACTCCTAGATAAGGACGAACTACTTTTCCCTTAGTTATCAAATCATTAAGAACTTCAGTAACGGTGTTAATCGGAATCGCAAAACCAATTCCCTGGGCTTGAGAATTTACTGCTGTATTGATTCCAATTACTTGTCCCGCCAAATTCAACAAAGGACCGCCGCTATTTCCAGGATTAATTGCCGCATCTGTTTGGATAAGATTACGATATAATCGATCTTCAATTTGTACTGGTCGACCTAGTGCACTTACAACTCCGGCGGTGACTGTATGATCAAGTCCATAAGGGTTACCTATCGCAATTACCCATTCCCCAGGTCTTAGCGATGCCGAATCCCCAAGGGCAATAGTAGAAAGTGGCTGCTTCGTATCTAGTTTTAGCACAGCTAGATCTAATTCCTGATCCGCACCAACTACCTGTGCCACGATAGGGTCAGCAAATCCGGTAACAGTTACAGTAATCTCCGTAGCTTGGTCAACTACGTGTTGATTGGTAATTACGTAACCATCCGCCACGATAAAACCGCTACCAATCCCGTGACTCACCTGGGTTCTCTGCCGCTGCGTCGAGTCGCCAAAAAACTGTCGAAAGAAAGGATCATTAAAGAAGGGATCATTCATGGATACATCAGTTTGAATAGTAGTGTTAATATTTACGACTGCTGGACTAATATTAGCTACCATATCAGCTATATTTGTCGGTCCGATATTTATATTACTTACTGGACTGCTGGCATTAGCTGTTTCTAAAATCTGGCTGTTTCCCTGGTCCGGGCTCTTTGATTTGGACAATAAATGAGACAATACCGGCACATCAAAAGGTACACCACCAGCAACTACTAGTCCACCGAAAAAAAATGCAACTAATAAAGCAGCTACATATATCGAGATTTTACGAAATAAACGCACCTTTTTTCCCCCTTTCCGGAAAATATTTTAGCACTCGACCTAATTATTGTCTATCCCTATTTATATATAATAGAGGCTCCTTTGAGTACTGGCGATTATAAGGCAATCTTTTTTTTCTTCGATTTTGGCGATAAAACATCCGCCGTGGTTGAATTAGAAATCGCCAGAAAATATAAACTAGTAATATCAAGCAAATTCCCACCCGAGCAGCTTGATAAAGTATGGATTTTTTTTTGGAAACATCTTCAGCTAAAATCAAAGGAATTGGTTCTAAACTTTGTCCTTCAATCTCATAGGTAATTTCACCGATTTGAGTACCAGCCGATAATGGAAGCTTAAAATCGGAATTTATTGAAATTTGTGATTGAGGCAGTACCTCTCTGCCTCTTGGTAATGAGACCTGCAATGATCGAGAAGCTAGTAACGCTACCTGGCGTTGATCTTTTAAGTCCAAGTTAGTAATTATTTGACCTTGATTAACCAGAATCGCCGGTGCGAATCGATCAAAACCATAGTCTAATAGGGTAGCTGCCTGTTCCCAGATATCCCCGCCGCCACCCAATACCACCGATATTAACTCTTGTCCATCTCTTTGAGCAGAGGCAATTAGGCAGTTTTTCGCAGCTTTGGTGTAACCAGTTTTTATGCCGGTAATTCCCGGGTAAGTCCATAATAAACGATTTAAGTTTACCAAACTGCTCTGGTATTTTTCTCCAACCCAGGGATGGGTACGAGTTGATACAATCTCTCGAAATTTAGGGATGCGCATAGCCTCACGAGCGATCAAAGCCATGTCCCGGGCTGTGGAATAATGATTATCCTCCGTTAATCCAGTGGCATTTGTAAAATTAGTGTTGGTAACCCCTATACTCGCAGCGCGTTGGTTCATCATCATGGCAAATGTATCCTTAGAACCCTGCCCCAGGTATTCACCAAGGGCTGTCGCAGAGTCATTAGCTGAGTTTAATAATGAGGCGTAAAGAAGGTTTTCAACAGTTTGTGATTCTCTAGGTTCTAGGTAGACCCTGGTACCTTCGACTCGTACCGCATTATCAGAAATAACTACTGGGCTATTTAGGGCAGCCTGTTCAAGGACGAGTAAAGCGGTCATGACCTTGGTGGTACTGGCTATAGGCAATCGAGTATCCGGCTGGTAAGCATAAATAACTTGTCCAGACTTAGCATCAATTAAAATTGCGGCTGACACCGTATTTTCTAGATTATGTATTGGTACACTATATTTAGTAGAATATTCAGCTTCAGACGGTTCATTACTAGCCATGGTTATGGTTGCCGGTAAAAAAATTACTAAAAACATTGTCGATAAAGAAATCAAATATATAAGACTCAATCTTAAGTTTAAATTTAAGGAAAAAACAGTTTTACCACTATTTAAATAATTACGAATCATTCTACCACCCTTTTATTGAATCTTCCTTAAAAAGATTCAAAGTTGCTAATTTCCTCATTAAAAGCGTATAATATTGGTTGTTAAATTACGGAGGTGCTTCAATGATTTTGGTCAGTTCATGTCTGGTAGGAGTAAATTGCCGTTATGACGGAAAAAACAATCGTAATCCGGAACTCCTGCGACGTTTAGCCACAGGCGGCATCTTACCGGTTTGTCCCGAACAACTAGGCGGTCTTCCGACTCCTAGAATACCTTCTGAAATTATTGGTGGAACCGCTGGCGACCTATTAAACGCTTATCCATTTATTTTAGAAGATGATGATGATAACATCAAGTTAAATATTACCGGCCACCAGACCATAAATAGTTTTGAGACGGATAACCTTACGGATTGTTCTGTACAGATCGTCAATGAGGCAGGAAAGGACATAACCAAATATTTCTTAAGGGGCGCCCACGAGGTTGCCCGATTAGCAATGCGAGCAGGGGTACGATATGCTATTTTGAAGGCGCGTAGTCCTTCTTGCGGATGTGGTCAAATTTATAATGGTACCTTTACAAATTGTATGATAAACGGTGATGGGATCACGGCGGCGCTGCTGCAAAGACTGGGGATAAAAGTTTATACGGAAGAACAGATCACCCCGGGAATTTTAGATCAGATGCTTGCTGATTCATAATTAATTGATAATATAGGGATAAGGGGAGGGGAAAACCTATGACCAAAGCAGTCGCCCTACTATCTGGGGGTTTAGATAGCCAGCTGGCTATCCGCTTGATTAAGGATCAGGGCATAGAGGTAATTGGCGTCAATTTTTGCAGCCCTTTTTTCGGTAAATCTCCATGGGTAGATCAAGCGGCTCAATATTTAAATATTCAAGTACATAACATTGAGTTTGGTGACGAATATCTGGAAATTTTAAAAAATCCTTGCTATGGTTATGGAAAGAACCTAAATCCATGTATTGACTGCCATGGGCTGATGTTAAAAATTGCCGGCCAATACATGGAGAAGATCGGTGCTGATTTTTTAATAACCGGAGAAGTACTCAGACAACGTCCTAAATCACAGCGGATGGACGCAATGCGCATCGTCGAAAATTTATCAGGTTATCCTGGTTTGGTATTACGACCGCTATCAGCCAAACTACTCCCCCCTACTCTCCCAGAAATTAATGGTCAGGTTAACCGCGGGCAGCTTTTAGATATTTCCGGGCGTTCTCGAAAACGGCAGATGGAATTGGCTATTAAATATAACTTACAAGACTATCCATCCCCGGCCGGTGGGTGTTTATTAACCGTACCCAGTTTTTCGGAGCGTTTAAAGTCTTTACTAAAATTCAATCCGGCAGCTAATAATGCAGACTTTGAACTATTAAAAGTAGGTCGTCATTTTTTTGGTCCCGATCAATTTTACTTGATCGTTGGCCGTAAAGAAAATGAAAACCAGATTTTAAATGAACAGGCTGGGTTAGGAGATACATTCTTTAGAGTAACCACCCATCCGGGTCCACTTTCGGTATTACGGCGTCCTCCCCATCATGAACTGTCTGATGGTACACTAACCTTAGCCGAAAATATTCAACTGGCGGCTGGGATAACTGCCCGTTATAGTGATGCTAAAGACCTACCCTTGGTGGAAATAGAATATTGGGTTTCCAATCAGGAACCCCAAATAAAAGAAGTAGTTCCACTTGAGCCGAATAAGGTAGAATCCTTATTGCAACCAAAAGCATAGCTACTTTATTAAAAACTAAGACTCCACCTTCCAGTAGGCGGAGTCTTAGTTTTTTAACTTCACTTGTGGTTAGTTATCGATTGACCGATCGCAAATAAGACCTAATACTTCAGGTTCAAATTGGTCCGCCATGGATACATACCCTTCCACAGAAGGATGGGATCCGTCTAACATCAGTTCCCAACGCAATTCCCTTTCTCCCTGGGCGGTTATTCGGTAAAAGCCCTGCGTAAAATCAATTACCTTTAGATTCTTTTGGGTAGCATACGTAGTGATCCAATTACGAATTCTAGCTAAACGTACCTCGGGTTCCTTCCAACCCAGAGGGATGGGTAACCCTATAATTGGTTGGATATTCCATTTCAGGGACTTCTCAACAATTTGCTCCAGGTTGAGGGTTATCCTGGGAAATGATTCGCGCATTAAGATATCATTAGTACCACCCATAATAATAACATGAGTGGGTTTTGCTGAAACTACGTCCCGTTCAAATCTGTTCAGCATGTCCTCCGTACAATTTCCGTTGATTCCGTGATTAATTAGATTTAACCGATACCGCTCGCCTACTAAATGTACCCAGGAATGCATTGGGCCATAAGGGAAACCCCAGGTTAGACTATCCCCTAGACAAACGATTGGATTTTCTAGAGACATAATTTTCGACCCCACTTTGTAAGCTATTTTAACTTCTCTATTAATGTACTAGTTTAATATGTCAATCGATGACCCGGTAGACTGACCAGCCACTTTCTGTAATTCTAACAAGATGGCTTCCAGTTCGGAAATGCTCTCCCCATAACCAGCCCAATCACCCTCCCGCAGCCGACGCTGGGCTTCTTGGAAGGTTAGGGATGCTTTAGCCGTCAGTTCGGTTATTGAAAGAGATTCCGGGGTTGAACTGGAGTCGGGATTGGGATTATCCGGTGTTTCGGTAACCGGTGGGGCTCCCGGACCAAATATTTTTTTCAAGGCTTCATCTAGGTTCTTTTCCATAACCACCCGCTCGCCGTATACCACTATCACCCGTCGAAGTTCAGGCATCTTACTTTGTTCAGCCTGAAGGTATAAAGGTTCCACGTATAATAGGGAATCCTCAATGGGAATAACCAAAAGATTGCCTCTTAGAATACTTGAACCCCTTTGGTTCCATAGAGATAATTCTTTGGAAATCTCTCCGTCTTGGTCGATCCGTGATTCAATCTGCATCGGGCCGTATATAAGTTTTTGCTTAGGGAAGTTGTATACCATTAACTTACCATAATGTTCGCCATCAGAACGAGCAGCCATCCAAGCCACCATGTTAGTCCGTTTATCCGGTGTAAAAGGCATCATTAACAAATATTCGGGGTTTTGCTCATCCTTTAAACGCATAATCGTATAATAAGGTTTAATGGTTTCCTTTTGACCGCCAAAAAGTTCTTCCGGCAGACTCCATTTATCTTCTTTATTATAAAAAATACGGGCATTCTGCATATGATAAGTGGCATAAATTGTGGATTGTATTTGAAATAGATCTTCCGGGTAACGTAAATGCGTCCTTAAATCGGCTGGCATATTTTCCAAAGGCTGAAATATCCCTGGGAAGATTAACTGATAGCTTTTAATTATCGGATCTTGACTATCACTCACATAGAAAGTCATGGTCCCATCATAAGCATCGGTAACCACTTTAACCGAATTACGGATATAATTTCCCCATCCTTCGGTTGGCTCAGAATAAGGATACATGTTACTGACCGTATACGCATCTTGGATCCAATAAACCTTACCGCCGCTAACTACGGGGTAGGGATCATAATCGTAATGCAAAAAAGGAGCTACTTTACGTACCCGATCATGGATGTTACGGTTATACAGGATCTGGCTTTCGTCGGTTAAATCCTTAGAAAGCAGCAGTTTGTAATCGCCAAATGCCAATGAGAACATCATCTTACGCAACGGAGAATAGATCTGCACCCCGCTTTTACCTTGATACATGGATTCTACATTTTGATCCCCCATGGGGTAGTCAAATTCAGGGGTCTTAGCGTTCACAATGACATAATCGTTAGTTTCTTCACCGAAGTATATCTCCGGCTGAGAAAAAGTGAAACCTTCCACTGTCGACTCGGGGGGAATATTCTTAATTAAAAACAACGGCAGACCTTCCCCGGTAACTTCGTTGACTGGATTCATCGCCACACCGTAGCCATGGGTATATTTCAATTTTTGATTTACCCAGGTTTGGGCTTGAGGCGGCAACTTCGATTGAACTAGTTCTCGAACCCCCAGCATAACTTGACGATACTCACCATTAATCATGTATCGGTCAATATCTACATCCTTAAAGGTATAGTAAGGTCTCATCTCCTGTAATTGCGAGTAGGTTTGCTGCAGCGGTTTCCAGTCCCACAGACGAATACTTTTAACGGTATCTTTGTTTTTAGTCATATCCGCAGGGGTTAAATTCGTTTCTGCAGGAAAATTTTGTCTCTTAATATTGTCTAATCCATACGCCTTTTGGGTATAGGTGATATTATAATCGATAAAGGGTTCTTCCATGGCAAACTGATTAGGCAAAACCCGAAATTTTTGAATCATAGCTGGGTAAAATACCCCAAAAATCAGCGATGCAGCTACTAAAAAAGCCACACTTATACCGACCCATTTAAGGCGGCGGACGAAAATATTAATTATTATGCCCAGAGAACAAATAAGTGCTACCACAAACAGGGTTTGGTAACCAATAAGACGGGCGTTGATATCGGTGTAACCGGCTCCAAATAAAATATCATTAGCTGAATAAAGCAATCCATAGGTATCCAATTTATAACCCCAAGCTTTAAGGAGAAAAAACAATGCAATCAATACCGAAAGGTGTACCTTAGGCCGGTTAAATTCGCTAAACGGTTTTTTATAAAAAGCCATTGGGCTAGTAATAAGATAGATAATACCTGCTGCTACTGCAGATACGATTATACCGGCCATTAAATAGTTATAAATAAGCAGGTAAAAAGGAAGTTTAAAAATATAAAATCCAATATCCTGTCCATAGATGGGATCGGTTATCCCAAAGGAACCCGCATGCAGATACTGCTGTACGACCATCCAGTTATCAGATGCAAAGGCACTGAAGATATAGGCTAATAATAAACTGATCACCACGAAAAAAACGATTAACCCTCGACCCTCTAAAAATTTCTCCCAGAACGGTTTTTGCAGACGAATAATTTTAGTTGGAGATGAATTTTTAGTTAGATCAACTAATGTTTTTCGGGCTGCTAAAAAATTAATTATAAAAATTACAAAAAAGCCAAGTACGATCACCACCCGTAACAGTACTTTGGAAAAGAGAGTGGTTATAAACAACTGTTGAAGATTTAGGGATTTGAACCACATCCAGTCCACATACAGATCGGTAGTAATTGCTCCCAGAGCAAAAAGTGCAATAGCGATTATGAATACTAGAATTTTACTCTTGGGATTAAATTCCATATCCTTTCCTCCCTTATGTGAAAGACTTTCTATGTTAAAAGGGTGGGCTTCCGTAAGAAACGGCTCTCGGGTTCTTTACGGATCGGTACTCTATTATATCTGTTAATAATTGACAAATGCATTTCGCAGACCTTCAATAATTATTTTGTTAAGGAGGATTTACCTGTTTGGTTATTATCTCGGAAATGTTTGCTCTTTAGTATGTTCACTAAGTCTTTGTGTTTAATTCTAAAACTTCATATCTAACTAATCATAATTATGTATTTTTAATATCGAGTAAGCAGTATTTCTCTGAGCCGGAATTTTACCCGCCTTATGAATTAGATAAATCATATCCTTAAGATTGATTCGATTCTCACAGCCAGCTGCACGGACCACATTTTCATTCTCTTCTAACATGATACTACCCAAATCATCTGCTCCGAAACTAAGAGCTAACTGGCCGACTTGCTGGCCTTGAGTTAACCATGACCCCTGAATGTGGGAAAAGTTATCCAGGAAAAGACGGGAAATTGCTATAAATCGTAAATACTCAATTGCCGATATCTGTTGTCCAGCTAGATCCGAATTCTCAGAATGAAATGCACAAGGGATAAAAGCTCTAAATCCTTGAGTACGATCCTGTAAATTTCGGATCTTTTCCAAGTGTTCCAGACGTTCAGACGGGGTCTCAATGGTACCCATCATCATTGTCGCCGTAGAGGGCAAACCAATATTATGAGCATTTTCCATAACTTCTAGCCACTGACTCGACGATATTTTTTTAGGGCTAATAATGTTTTTTACACGATCAACTAAAATCTCTGCTCCCCCGCCATGCAGGGAATCTAAGCCAGCCTCAGCCAATTTTTGTAATACTGTACGCACCGAAACATTCGAGACCATTCCCATATGATATATCTCCGGAGGAGAAAAAGAATGAACCGTTATGTTATAAGCAGACTTAATTTCCTTGACTAGATTAATAAAGAAATCCAAATCTAGGTCTGGATGTAATCCTCCCTGTAACATAACTTGAGTGACACCTTGATTTAGAGCCTCTTCTATCTTGTTGCAGATATTCCGTTGGGTCAATAAGTACGCTTCAGGAAGTGATCTTTCGCGGTAAAATGAACAAAAATTACAACGGTTAATACAGATATTGGTATAGTTAATATTTCTGCCTATTATAAAGGTTACGGTATTTTCAGGAAACCTTTGCTGAAATATTTTACTGGCTGCTTGACCAAGATCAAGCAGGTCTGCATTCTGAAATAGAATCAGAGCCTCTTCTACTGATAAACGTCGACCATTGACTGTATCTTCTAACAAAGTTTGTAAATTATTCATAGACCGTTTATTCCTTCCCTTCAAGTAAAGATTCACTCATTCTTATTTCAGATAATCTTAAAAATTAAGTTTCAATAAATTGAAGAGAGGGTACTTTGGCTAGAAACCTATTGCAGTATGCGCACCAATAACAGTTCTGGGCGCATCAATAGTTGTTCTCCCTTCTGAACTTATAATAAAAAATTCGCGATGTCTTCTTTATCTCCTGCTAAACCCTGGAATATTAATAAAAGATATATTCGAATAAGCTCTAAAAATGTCGATTCCTGACATTTTGTTTGTTAGCAGCCAGTCCTGGCCATTTCAATCAACCTTCGGATAAGTTCAGTAAACTCAATTCCAGCTTCGTGGGCTGCATCCGGAAACAAACTGGTATCCGTCATGCCGGGAGCAGTATTAACCTCCAAAATAAAAGGCTGGCCTTTTTCATCCACCATACAGTCCACTCGAGCGTAGCCCCGACAGCCAATGGCCCGATAAGTACGCAGACATACATCTTTTACCCTAGCTTGCACATCCTCTGACAGACGTGGGGGAATCAGGTGGTGACTCATCCCCGGGGTATACTTGGACTGATAGTCATATACTCCGGTATCTGAAGTTATTTCAATCAGGGGCAGGGGAACCGGAGGATTATCCCCGAGTATAGAAGCGGTAAGCTCACTCCCTTGAATCATTTGTTCAACTAAAACCTCGGAATCATAAACCAAAGCACTATGGATAGCTGGCAGCAATTCTTCTTCCCGATGCACAAAAAACACACCAATTGTTGATCCCTGAGTGGTTGCTTTCACTACCAGAGGCAATGATAACTGCTTATTGATCCCCTCTAATATAGTCGGCCATTCCGGAGAATTAACCTCGTCCTGACGAATGGCTAAGAATGGCGGCGTAGGTATCCCTTCATAGCTTAATATTTTCTTGGTAGTTAGCTTATTCATGCCAATTGCGCTGGCAAGCACGCCAGGACCAGTATAGGGAATTCCTATTATATCTAGTAATCCTTGAAGTGTACCATCTTCGCCAAGTTTACCATGTAAGGCTATAAAAACAACGTCCGGCTGCTCTTCAAGTAGTTGCTCTACCAAAGATTCACTAGCATCAATTTTAATTGCCGTATAACCTAATTTTAATAATGCCTGATATACTGCTTCCCCACTCCGTAAGGAAACTTCCCGTTCTGATGAAGTACCCCCTAAAAGAACTGCCACTTTTTTCATCCGTTTCGGCGCCAAATTACCAATAAATAACTATTATTATCGGCTTGAGGCGCCTCCCCCCTCTCTGTTATCCCTAAAATAGGGTTTCTTTATATTACTATTCCCGTTTCGATAATATTTGCTTTAAATAAACTACCTTATTTTTGTTCCTTATTGCAATAGTTTTAAATAATATGATTAGCAATATAAATTCATCCTTGCATTTTCGGTGAAATATTGATAAAATAACTTCGTTGCTTTAATAACAGTATAGCTTACGCAGGGGTGTGGCTCAATTGGTAGAGTAGTGGACTCCAAATCCATTGGTTGCGGGTTCGAGTCCTGCCGCCCCTGCCAGAAAAATCAAAGCCTGATTTTCCTTAGAGAATCAGGTTTTTTTAATTCCTATTTATTTGCCTGGTTTTTAATTGTATAAGCGTGAATCCACTGGTTCACAAAATGAGGCTCTCAGACCAATGGACTCACACGAAGGGAAATGGACTCTTTTCTCCTTCTGCTATCCAAAATCACCAAAAAAAGGAGGGTTTTGGCATGGCAAAAAACAAGGTTGTGAAAATCAAAAAAGACATACCAGCTTCATGGGAGGAATCTTCAAAACAGTTCTGCTGGTGGAAACAAGCTGAAGGTATTAGTGAAAGAACAATAGATGATTACAAGAAGCATATAGGCCAATTCTACCGGGCATTTCCTGAAGCATGGCAGGAGAAGAACCTCAAACCGTCCAGTATTGGAGTATTTCGCTAAGCCGTGTTCGCCAAATTACTACAACCTAAAACTGATTTATCTCCGAACATACTTTAATTGGTGCATGAAGCAAGGTTATCTTACCGGCAATCCTTTAATAGACTTCAAAAAGAGGAAGGCAGAAGGCAGAATTGTAAACGTAGAAACAGAAGTTCTACAGGAACTACTGGCTCTACCTAACAAGACTACCTTCACTGGCCTTCGGGACTATGCCGCGTTTCTGCTGGCACTTGATACAGGTATTAGGCCAAAGGAAATGTTCTCACTTCTACCAGGTGATTTTTCTTCAAAAAGTTTGGAAGTTAGCGTGCGTGCTGAGGTTGCCAAGACTCGAACTAGGCGTACGCTCCCTATAATGCCTATAACCGCTAAGTTTTTGCAGGAGTTGTTAGCTGCTCGGCATAAGTCATGGAGTGACAGTGCGCCAGTTTTCTGCACCATTGAAGGTAAACCAATACAGTCTGAAATGTGGAGCAAACGGTTAAAGAAGTATTCTGATAAGCTTGGTGTAAAGGTAACACCGTATTTCCTACGACATTGTTTTGCGCTTCAATTCCTGAGGGCTGGTGGAAGTGCCTTTGCCTTACAACGGACATTGGGACATTCAGACTTATCAATGACCAAACGGTACGTAGCACTCACGGAAGGAGATTTAAAGGAACAACACGCTAAAGCTAGTCCCTTGAATACCTTGGCTCCACAAAAGAACCGCGTTTTTCACAAACTAAAATACTAATAAACAACTTCATACAGAAGTCTTTTTTAAGGGTTTTTAAAATTAGGTTAATGGTTATCGAAAGAATCTCCTCGATATGGCTCGTGTGTCCATTTTACAAAAAATAAGCTTGTAAATTACTAAAAAGGCAGGTAGTAAACTCCACTAACTACTACCGATTATCAATGATTATACCCCAATTTAAATGTTAAAAATGTTTACCGGCCCACTACAAAGGCAATGATGCGGGTTCTATAGTAAACCCGCATCTACTATAATTTATTGAAGCAAGCTCTGATTTAAATACAAGGATTAACTACCTTAAATACGAGAATTTACTACCGTCAGGTAGAATTACAGTACCGTAAGTAAACTCACCTTTTATAAATGTACCGTAGTTTTTAGCCCCATCAGGGAAAATATAAGTTCCTGTTCCATGTCGTAAACCATCTTTGAAACTTCCTACGTAGCTACTCCCTTCTGTCCAAATCATCTGACCATATCCGTTGAATTTATCATCGCTAAACTCACCAATATATTTAGTTCCATCCTCGTAAGTCAATGTCCCGTTTCCTTCAAATAAACCTTGCTTAAAATCACCTTCATATACGAAAACACCACGCACAGTTAATTTACCAAATCCATCTCGACAAGAACCCTCAATCGGCCCTTCATATATTTTCTCAAAATAACCGCCAAACCACGTAATTTTACATTGCCCATTTGGTATTCCACACCTAAACACTCCCTCAATTTTCCTGTCAGAAAAAGTTTGTATTCCAATTCCATGAGGAAGTCCATTTTGTATTTCCCCTTTATAAATAGAGCCGTCTTCCATTGTAATAGTACCATATCCGTTTTGAACTTCTAGCTCTTGGTTTACGGAGGCTATGTTTTCATTTTCGGTAATCCTTAATTGTTTTAATTCGTCATTCCATGATACTTCCCCACCAAATGCCTGAGAAACAAAACGAATTGGTAGCATTGTACGTCCATTAGTAATCTCAGGAGAAACGCCCATATCCATATATACCCCATTTACCCGGATTCGCATATCCCCAATTGTTACTTGTACTACCTTATCGCCTTTGATTAAAGTAACGGTTTTGGTTGTTTCATCCCAAAGTACATTCTCTTCAGCTACGCCTAATCCAATAGATGCCTGACGAAGTGGTATGTAAGTACGTCCATTCTTTATATAGGGTGATGTGTCCATGCTAGTTATTAAACCATTTAATACACAGCCCTGCTCTCCTATTGTAAAAGTGGTTTCACCCGCATTTACAGGTTTTATGCTTATTATTAATAAAAAAGTTGTGAGTATAACTACATATTTCCTCATGTTTAAAACCCTCCATATATTTTAAAATAAAACTTAAATGTATATTTAATATACTGCCAACACTAGGAAATACTTGTCGAATTATGTAGTATTTATAATATTTTAAATTTTAGTTGATATTATAACCATGAAAAACTTGCTTTGTATAATTGTGCCAACATTCTTGTAAACATTTAAGGTATTCTTCAACTTTTGCTTGATTAAATTCGTGGGTATAAAGTACATGCAATGATTCTATTTCAAGCATTGCAGCACTGGTTAATTCATCAATACATAGTATTTCATCAACGGACAGTTCAATATCTTCCGCAAATCTTTCTAGAGCATGAAGAAGTGAAATGCAATCTATAATGGCGTCTTGAATTTCATGATTGAGATTTTCTATTGTGTTTATTATTATTTGGTGGTTTGATTCGAGCTCCACAGTGGATAATATATTTTCGATTAATCTTTTAGTTGTTATGGCGGAGTCGAGAGTTTTTATCACGTCTCTCCAAGTTAAGTACCACATTCTATTTATCGTAGTAATTCCTTCCATACAGCCACTAAAAGCTGCGTCTAATTCTGAATAGGTTTTCCTCGGACAAGACCGTTTCAGACTTTCAATTTT
>Ga0074193_1002123_pt1 | contig 19520 bp, 15 predicted proteins | sample EPASupsiteHSE605_FD_64523 | JGI IMG/M metagenome (GOLD analysis project Ga0074193, IMG submission 64523) | Bioremediated contaminated groundwater from EPA Superfund site, New Mexico - Sample HSE6-05 | ecosystem: Environmental > Aquatic > Deep subsurface > Groundwater > Contaminated ... | reverse complement strand
GAAAATGAAGAATCAGGGAGAAAAACACAAATTTGCATTCACCATCGATGATTTTACTATCGTGTTCTTCAGAATCTCTCACCCAAAGATGATAATAAAATAGTCCACATAAATGGCTGTAAAATAATCAAGAAATCTTTGGAGATAAGGATATTTCCCCTGTGTTTCCTTAATAGTAAACAAAACTTTATCAAACAGAAAACTATTTAATAAGCTCAAAATACTCCATTGGACCTCCATGTACTTTAACCTGGCATGTAAAAGGCAGTTCAATCTCTGTGGTCAGGGAAATTTCAACTGTTGTGCTTGAATTTGGCATTAGTGGTCCCCCGGAAGGAACAAATCTGATAGATTTTGGATATTCTATTATTTCCCAAATAGCTATTGTTTGTGATATGTTGAGAATAGTCACACAAGTTGGTGTTTTCGAATCTACTGTTATGCTCTTTGGATGAATTTTTAGCAATGGTATGCTTAAATCAATGAATTTATTTAGCCTCAGGCTCTCTAAACTGGAGTATTGATGTTTTCTATTTAGATCTATTTCCGCAATATCAAAAATAAAATCTGCTAAAACAGGCCGATGATCTGAGAATTGAATATCCAATGATTTATATGCACGACATATCGGAAGTGTTGGGTAATTTGGCTCAATCATTGATTTATGAAATACAATTTTTTCTCCTCGACAGATGGTCTCTAAATAATCTGTTTCAAAGAACAAATTATCATTCATACCTACTCTTTTCATCTTGTTTGCTGTTCTGACAAGTACTCTATCTGTCCATGAAGGACATCTATGTCTTGGTGATGAATCATATGTATTTGAATAATTATCAAACTTAAATGTGGGGTTGAAACTAATGGGAGCCTCAAAAAAACCATTAAATATGGAATTATTGTTCATGATATAAATTAACTGGTCTGATGATAGCAGTTCTGCTCTTCTATTTTCATTTATTAATTGGAGAGCTTTTGCATATGCCAGTTCTACTCTATAATTGAGATCGCCGAAAATAATAGTATAATCTGTTGTACTTTCATCAACACGTGTTAATAGTTCATTTATTTGTCGATTTCTTTCCTCAAAATTTACTGTTTGTGCTTCGAAATGTCCACCAATAATGGCAAAAGATGTTTCCATAATCTTAACTTTTAAGATGATTGCTGATTTATTCGCTGCTAAACGGGATACTCCAAGTCTGAATGAGTCAATCGACTCCACTATAATCTGTTTTTCACATGTATCCTTCTGGAAGGCTATTAAAAAAACCCCACCAAGCTGATCTTGAGCAATTCGATGATATCCATTATCTAAAGATGCATCGCAGAAAGCTTTATCCCAGCATTTACAATACTCTGAATCTCCAAAAATTACAGCCCGAGCAGAAAAATCTATTTCTTGTAATACAATAAAAATGAAATCTGATTCTCTATTAAAAAGAAACTCAATCTCCTTCTTAGTGAAAGTGTCAGGAGGCTTTTGTTCCACATTCCAGGTGAAGAATGTGATTCTTGTAGGACTTATTTTTATATAATAATTAGAGTTCAAGTAATTGTTCCTTCTTAGCCACACTTGTTGTGCTTTTTGGGAAAAAGCTATTGGAAGCACAGGTAGAATGATTGGTGAGAGATGCACAGTAGATAAAGGCATGCAATAATTAGCAAAGAACCTATTATTATTAGAAAAATACGCTTTAAAAGGCGGTTGAGATATATGAGAGCATAGTTGGATTTGTGTGTGAAAAACATTTGATACAAGAATTGAATCCATAGCAACAGCAAAAAAAACAGGATTTTTTCCCTCGAATATTAAAGAAAGCTGCGATCCAACAACATTAGAGGATATTTTTTCATCAATTGGAATGATTGCTTCAACATATTTGTTGATCTCAATAAAAAGGTACCCTTTGGTTAAAGAGTCATTTTCAAGTTTTATTCTCAACACACAAGGATCACTGTTTGATATATTTTTAGCTTCGACTTCAATCCAATTCCCCAAATTCTCGATCATTTATATGCAAGAATCTTCTATTATTAACAGGTTCGAGGATCTTCGAAAAAACAAAGAGAGCGAGCTAATTGATATTGAAATCAACAAAAATAGGATTATTCTGGATAATTTGGTTTCACAAAAGGAAATTCTTCAGATGAGACTTGACGATTTGGAATTTCAACTTGAGGAAATGAAATGTGCCCCAAAAAATCCAAAAAATACGCCAGAAATGAAGGAAGAAACTTTTTTTGCTTTACTCAGTCGATTGGAAGAACAAGAAAATAAATTAATTGCTGATGTTGAGAACAAAAAGAAGTTTTTGAGGGATTTATCTCATAAAAACGGAATAATTACCCAAAAAAACACCAAACTTAAAGAGGAATTGAATATATTAAATGAGAAAAAGAATCGGGCTTTATTGGCTGAGTGGAAAACAAAAGATGAATTAAATAATCTTAAAGCGTCATATTTAGAGAAAAATGATGAACTTAATAGTGTTATTAGCAATTTTGAAGAGATACACAATGAATTAAAACAGAAAACAGAAGGAATGTCCATCGAAAAGGAGTCCGAATTAAACGAATTGCGAAAAAGGAAAAGGGAGTATTTGGAAACATTGATGGAAAGACAACAAGAGGAGAAGACGCTGAAAGAATCACTTGCTCAAAGCGAGAGACAAATTGAACTTCAAAAGCGCCAGAACTCAATGGAGTTGCAAAGAATTGAATCAGTAGCATCTTGGCAGAACCAAAGAAAAGTTTTAATGACGAAATTAAATGTTTCAAAATCCAAACTTGATGCCGAATTGAATAGTATGGAATCAGCAAGAAAAAGGGAAGCTGCGCTTATCAAACAATTCAAAGCACTGTTGGGAGATGATGATCCTGGTAATGGCACAGGTAAAAAAGCCAAGGAAATATTACTTTCTGCTATTGAATATTACGAGAATCAGATACATAACGAACTTGACTGTGAGATTTCTGCTGAAATATCTTATCAAAATGAACTGACTGAACAGAAAAAATTACTCGAGAACTCATTGCAAGTTTTCAAAGAATACCAAAATGACCTATTAACCACACTTGATGAAGATCAAAGAAGTGCGGCTGAAAAGGGATTTATTTCACTATTATCTTCAGAATTAGCCAATATTTCTGAGAAATGTAACAAAATTGGTTATCAATAATTTTGTTACGTTTATTTATATGATTATTTTACTTCTGTGCAATGTTGTAGCCATTGAGTTCAAGACTACAGGAAGCTTTTCTATGGGTATTGTATATTGGGAGTTTTATTATGATAGGATTCATATATTTGAGTGTGTATTTTATCGAGTTAACGACAGTCCGTGTATTTACTTGGATTATTCGAAGGAAGAAGTTGAAATTTTTATTGGAGATTCGAAGTTTCTGGTTTGTAAGTATCCAGAAGCTACAGGAGGGATAGTTATAAAAGGCCCAAAAGTAATTCTAAGCATAAATCGATCATGTTTTCAGAATATACAAGGAAGCGACCCATCTTGCATGAAATTATATACTCATAGTTTTTTCTTCAATAATTCTGTAGTTCATAATGTGCAGTATAACACTTCAGTTTATGTGTTACGGTCAAATTCGACTTTTCATCGCTTTGATACTTTGAATTTTACCAGATTAGCAGGTGATGGTATATTTTGTTATGATAATTCTGTTTTGAATTACCAGTTTTGCTCCTTTAGCTTTCATATAGCCGATTCTACCGGTATATTTGAGTGTAGAAATGTGTCTGGGCTGATAATTCATAGCAATTTCCAGAATATTACTTGTAATAGCATAGTTTATGATGTTTTTTTGACCAATTTTCAATTTGAACGAAATATTATAATCGATAGCAGAATATTACATTTCTCAAATACGGGTATCATCGATTTTTCCAATTGCTTTACTAATATTAATATTTCTGATCATTTAGGATTAGGATTATCACCAGATGCTAAACCACATATCATAAAAGTTATGGATTGCATTGAATTTTCTATAACAAGAACTCAGTTTCATAATAACACCGAGAACACAAGGATTGTAGAAAAAGATAATGTTAGAAGATGTGATATAATAAATTGTTTTTTTGGATCATTAAAGGACGATGAAAGTGGAGGAGCCATTCGTATTTATAACTATAATATGTATCTCAGTATAATATCATGTTCATTTCTTTCCTGTTCAAGCTTTTCTAATATCAAATTAAATCTTGGAGGAGCAATATGTTGTCAGATCTATTTTGGAACTGTTCTATTAAAACATATATGTTCGATCAATTGCTCCTCAAATAGGGCAATTTGCCTTCATTCATATATTATTTCCGGTACAACCTATATTAACGAGTCATCTATTGTTCAATGTTCATATTCTTCCGATGTAATATCTGATGTGTCAACTGAAATTTATACCACAGCCTATGTTCAGCTTAATTCCAGTAAATCATGGGCCTTCTCAGGTTCTTTTATTTTCCTAGAATCCAACAAATCAGAGATTCAGTTTTCCTATGTTTGTGAATGTTCTTCACACCATAGTATAATGTTATGCAAGAAAGTATTTTTATTTCATGTTAATTTTATTAATAACTCAAATACTATTGAACATGAATGCTTACTTGAAAATTTTGGTGGATATTATAATTGCATATTCTCTCATAATTCTTCCCCAATGTTTCCAACAACAGGAGAGGTTATCATGATGAACAGCTGCATTTTTGACATCAAGCCAACCTCCAGTAATTTAATTTTTTACGATTCAAATGAAACACAAAGCCCAAAGCCACATCCTAATGAAGTACATTTCTTGAACGCACTTTGTTTTACCCCATACCATCCGCCAATTGATAAAAAAACTCCAACATGGATGTATTTAGCTGGTCTTCTAGTCATTGTATCCATCATTCTATCTTACTATTATTTGAACTTTTCAACATTGCACAAGAAATTTGTAGAACAGCACGTCCTTACAAAGCAAGTACTTGATGATTTTGGCTAAAGAACCTGAATACAGGTCATGTTCATTAAAACTGTCTGTTTATAATTTATATGGATAAAGGCACTGGTCGCAAATCTGCAAAATCGTCGAGAAAACCTGCTGAAAAAGAAGTGACACCAGAGAAAAGCAGCCGAGTTATTAGGACCACCAAGCAGGAACAAGATAGTATTTCAATTAAACTATCAATGGGACCGAAAAGGTTTAGTAACAGTAGAAATTCGAATGTATCCGGATCCGTTACGGAAAGGGGAGATAGCGGAGATTTTGGGATACAGGATGATAAAAGAAGCCCCGCAGAGAAACTTCAATCAGTGGAGGATTCGTTATCTTGTGAAACTCATGATGACTCTGAAAAATACAACCTTCTTTTACAAAAGAAGTGTTTAACAGCCTTAGTTTTTGGAGAAGAGAGCAAAGAATCATATATGGCTATGATAAATCTTGGATCATTTTATAATCAACAACATAGACACGAAAGTGCAATGAGAATATTAAAGCAAATACCCAATTGCGAAATAATCCCCCCTGATGATAGAATTCGATATTCAATTGAGTTTGCAGAAGCTGGACTCTCTTTCAGGTCCAAAAACCCTGTTGAGCAAAAGAAGAACAATGACATTGTTTTAGGATCAATGCAAAATGTACTTACGTTGGACTCACAGAACAAATATCTCCTTTATCAAAGAGATGTTCACTATGGAAGACTTCTCGTTGGTATGAAGGACTATAATCAAGCTCTTACTTATTTCCAAAAGGCTTTGGAGTGGTTAGGAGTAGAAAACACCACAGATTCATTGATCGAATCAGCTTCTGTATATCAGATGATAGGCGATATGTATGAGAAGATAGAGGATAAGGAAACAGCGAAAGTGTATTACCAAAAGGCTTATGTCATATATCAAGATAATGGTCTGGTTGATACAGCAAGCTTACTCCAACCAAAAATATTGTAGGTAAACATTCAAAATTTAACTATTTAGTAATTAATATTGTCAACTAACAATGGAGTTGAAGAATTGATTGAGAAACCTTTGAGTTTCCTTTTTTGATACTTATAGTACAAACAAATACATAGTAGTATTGTTTGCTGTACAGCTCCTAAAAATATTGATAGCCATGTTGTCCAGTGATCTCCATTTCCAATCCACATGAACATTGAGCTTGCATATCCACCTGGGGCTTGAATCATCAGCATAACCATTGAGAGAGAACCATTATCTTTAAGACGTATTGTGGTGAGCATTTGAGGGAGATACTGTGCTATTACCAAAATTGCAGATATCGTTCCATATGATTCTCCGATGCTTCTTTGAAGATCGCTAAAAAAGCCATAAAAGATGCCAATGACGGGAACCATTATTCCCATAAGCACGAAAATAGATATTAATAATATTGTCATAATTCTATTCATCTTTTTATCCGCATTCACGGATTCTAAGTCTCTTTTTGCCCTCTTTTTGAAATCAATAAATACAAAATTGGCACCTACTACGAAGAAATACCCAAACCATAAAACAAACACATTAAAAAAAGTAATTAGCCTTTGAACTGCGATACTAAATGGAATTTGGGCAATTCCAACAAAATCAGAAGAATGTAAACATATATAATTGATTACTAATAAAAATTGTCCAATACTAGTTATACATATACTAATAGTATTCAAACCAAAGCTGGATCTATTGGCAACAATCAATTGAATTTGGGGTATCACAGAAACAACAGTTCCAACAAAAATCACACTACCAATAATGATCCACATCGCTTTAACAGAGTGAAAACATGCACTGTAATCAATATAACCCATAAAAGAAGTCAAATATCCATTAAAAGAGTCCATCCAAAAAACAGTTTAAATCCCACACGCCTGGTTTTTACTTAAATACAAGGACCTTGCCTCCTCACAGGATTTTCCTAATAGGTTCGGAAACCTCGTTGAGGATAGCACAAGATGCTAAGCAAGGAGTATTGTTGTGGTTTTCCGAACTGGCCAGGGTTATCAAAGAGTTATCATCAAACTCTTTGCTAAAGCCAGATGGGCTCCATTGATGCCCTCTAATCATACAACTAAGTTTATTCTTCTGCAGAAACTCAGTTAAGGGCTTCTTCCCAAACAAAGCTCCATTTTTTCTTGGGCTTTGTGCATATTGAGCAACAGACTTTGATGGATCACTCCATAAAAGTCCACAAGCTGCTTTATATGCAGTCCCTTTTCTATTATCAAGGGACAAGGGAAGTTTTATCTTTTCTATATCTCCTAAGGATCTCACATCCTCGGAGATTCCTCCATGTACACAGAAGTATTTGGAGTTCAATACTGCTGCTAATGGAAGGTTTTCGAAAAGATTGATGATTTTTTCGTATAACTCAGTGTTAGAACTCAACTCCTTATACAAAGAATTCGCACTGGACTTTTCACCAAGTCGGCTTTCATGGTTTCCTCTGATGACAAATATCCTCTCAGGATATTCTACCATCTTCTCAAAGATGGTCTTGACAACACCAAAGGAGTCCTGGCCTCTATCAATCAAGTCTCCAAGAAACAAGAACTTCATGTTACCTTCAAGAGGCTTATTAAAGAGCTTGCGAATTGTCTCCATGTTGCCATGTATATCACCAACTATAACAAAGTCCCCTTGGAGCATCAAAAGTGACTTGCGCCTTTTGAGGATCCTTTTTGCAGCTTTAATGGTATTCGAGATATCCATTAACAAAATGATTTTGGAAAATTTTAAAGTTTCTGATAAAAATTCATATTTTCTTAGTTTACAATAGTCAGATTTGTCTATTTGAAATTTACACTGGTTTACCCATTGTGATTCACCCATATCAAATAATAACTATGTTGAATTTTAAAATTTCGAAGCCATTTAGAGATGAATTGAATAAAACAAGATTTATTCTTTTGAATTCAACATATTGTAACAGTTTCAAAATAATAAAAGACATTTCTAAAAAAGTTATTGCAAACATGAATATTTTCAGAGAGGACAATTCTTGAGACAGAGAATTAGATTTTTAACACAGCAATTAATTGAGTAAAAATCATATTTATACAATACAAACCATTTGTAAGATAGATCACTTAAAATCAAGAGATGAATTCAATCTGGTTGGTGTAACCATAGAATCTCTTAAAGACTTAGATTGTCTGAGAGTTTTGATTTCGTTTTCCAGATAAAGAATTCGATTATTAAGCTCATTCGAGGAACGAATTAGCGATGCAAGCGCAATACTTGGTTTATGAGAACTTATCTGAGAAAGTTGTTTCACAAGGGATTGGTAATCAGTATCAAGTTTCTGATATTCATAAAGCTGTTTTTGATAATTCTCGATAGATGACCTCACCCTTGATAGCAAGGACTCAATACTATTCCATGAAATTGGTTGACTTATATCGACCATTGTATTGAATAACCTACATATTTTCGCCATCATTTCATGATTTTGTTTTTGGTTTTCAACTTGAATCATTGAAATTTGTTGCTTTTGCTGATTCAATAACATTGTCTGCTTCATTTCTAATTGACGTTCTAATAGTAATTTCTCTTGGTTAATTAAATCATATTGGGATTGCGTTTTCTTCTTCTCAGCTGCCAATTGAGTTTCAATTTCGCTTTTTTGTTTGATTACATTATTAATCCGAGATGATAGTTCATCATTTATTTCTGATTGAGAGACTATTTGCTCCTGCATTTCTTCATTTGATTGCTGTAATACATAAATCTCCCCGATATAATAATCAACTATTCCTTGGATTTGTGATGATATTTGATCTTTGATACTATTATAGCAACTTTTAATACTGTTCTGAAAACTGCTAACTACATCTTTCAATGTATTTTGAATAACTCTAATTTGTTCAAAGTTAATTTTGGAAAACTTGGAATAGTTCTTCAAAGACAGAAATAGAGAATTGTTATCTTTCTTCAAAAGGATTATTTGTGAATTCAAATCTACAAGTTGATTTTCAAAATTGGATTTCAATATAGATATTTCTTCCTGTTCTTTGTTTTGTATTTGTTGAAGCCGAGCCAATTCATTCTCCTTTAATGATATACATGATTCTTTATTTTTAAGTTGTTCTCCCAATTCTTGTAATGAATTATCTTTTTCCTTTATGATATCTTCAATTTTTTTGTTCAGTTTCATTCCAAGCTTCTTTTTGCTCTTATGTTCCCTGGCTAATAAGAATTTGATCTCGTCGTTTTCATTTTCGAGATATTGAATAGCCTCCTGTAATTCTTGATTATGATAACATAATTTTTGATAGTGGTCTTCTAATTCGGGATTTTGAATGATTGAACTGTTTTCAATCTCGGATTTTGAAGCATTTTGCAAGATTTCATAGGCTTGTGATGAAATCTTTTCTTTGGCTTCAATTGCATATTTCCTTAAAACATCATTCGCTATAAGTAGTTGAACAACTGAATACTTTAAATCATTGATTGAAATATTTTGGTTGAACATATCTTTTAAAACAGAAACTATATACTCATTATTCAATTGCCTATCCGAAGCTTCGATGAGAACATCAAAAAGACTTTGGTCATCATTCATTGATATCGAATTTGAAGTAATAAACTGAATAACTCTATTATACTGAGAAATTAAAATGTTTTCTATTTCTTCTTCTCGAATATGGGTTACAAATATTTTCTGTGAACTCTTATTATTCATTAACAATGAAATAAACCGAACCAGTGAAAAAATTAAATTCCTAAGTGTCAACATTTCCTTTTCTTCTGTTTTTCTATCATCATACAGCTGACTACACGCTTGCAAAATTCGATTGTGGCATGTATCTTTTTCATTCGACAGTATATTCATTATCTCAGGTTTTTCTCTTAAAATCAACTTCAAATCCTTGATTAAATCAGAATAATCACCATGTTCCGACAATTCAGATTTTTTATCAAGAATCTTTTCAATCCTATTACTCATGTTTAAAAGTTTTTGACTCGAAACAGTCAGCGCAAGTTTTGCTCTGCTCATTTCGATTAATTCATTGCACTGATTTTCGAAAACAGATCCGATTTGATCTTTAATCACATCAATACACTCATTTGGAGTGGATTTGGCTGTGTTGATTTCGTTTTCAAGTTCAACGATTTTATTTTCTAAATTCTCAATATATGTCTCTTTTTTTTGTAGTTTTCTCTCAAGTTTAGATATTCTTGAGGCATCTGGCGATTCTTTGACTATCTTGGGAGAATTTAAAAATGCTGTCCGCATACTTTTTGTTATCAAAGAAAGAGCAGGATTTTCTTCATGGTCATCAAGAGTTTCTATCAATTCGTTGGTCGTATTTATCAGCTTACTCGCCATTACTTCGTTGATGCCCTCACCTTTTGTATTTAATGAATCTATTTGTTCAATTAATGTGGACAGTTTGATGAACTGTGGAGAGTTTTGTATTGAGTGATAGTTCGAGTGAAAAGAAGATGAATCTTCAAACAAATAATCATTCATAATAATAACCGTTTAAAAATCTGGGTTTTACTCCCTACCATCCATCTCCTAGTTCATCAGTACCCCACAGTGTCTTGATATTAATGTATCGGTAGCATCTTTCTCGCTTTTTCAGTCTCTCAACTTGATCCATAGAGAGTTCAAAGTTGAGATTGATATTGGATTTGATCCTTGATGGGGTGACGCTCTTGACGAGAAGAGATGAGCTGGGACAAATTTGCAAGAGGAATTTAATAGCAACAGAACCAACAGGTTGGTTTGTCTCTTCTGCTATCTGCAAAAGGACTTCATCTTTAAGTACAACAGGTTCTCCTTGTTTAGCAAAATCAGGTGTTCCAAGGGTGCTATAACCAGTTAAAATGATTCCTCTTTCATTTAAATAATTCCTCATTGGTCCATTTTGCATATAAAGGTGGTGTTCAATTTGATTAGTATATGGTTGATACTTTACATCTGCATAACGCAGCCTTTCGAGCATGCCAATAGTAAAGTTTGAGACTCCGATTCTCTTGGTGTATCCTTTTTCAATAAGTGGTTCCATTGCTTTCCATGTCTCAATGAATGGAAAACGATCAAACATAACTTTGCCATGTTCATCAGTCGGAAACATATCTCCTGTATGCACAAAAGCTGTAGGCCAGTGCATTAAAAACAAATCAACATATTCAAGTTGAAGATCTTCAAGTGATTTCTTAATTGCCGGTTCTACGTATTCTGGGCGATGATCAGTATTCCACAATTTAGTTGTGATCCACATTTCTTCCCTTTTCACTAGACCTTCATCAAAAATCTCTTTGAGAGCAGCACCTACAACCTTTTCATTGCCATAACCAGTTGAACAATCAATATGCCTATATCCAGCATCAACAATAGCATAACGAATGGCATTGCGAAGTTCTCCATCATTAGTAGACTTCCATGTTCCAAGACCAATAGAAGGAATTTGCATTAAAAATACTGATTTTTATTTGAAAATGAATGCTTTGATTGGCCGCCAACAAATTTCTGATAAGTTGTGTATATCTATTCCAATATTGTATCAAAAGACGGTACAAAAGAACCTATACTCATTGAATTGATGTTATCGAAGTGTAGAGTCTTATCCCCACTGGATTGTTCTCCCATATTGAACTGTATCTCATCATGCTTAGAGCTTTCTGAGCTTGATGAAGATGGAGAACCATATATTACAGTCGATATCTTTGGTAATTCTAACATTGCATTTGAGGAATAGTGGCAAACAACATCTGTCTTTCCGAGTGGTGTAATAACCGAAGCAATGTGTATTTGCTTTGCAGATTTAATCTCGCTTGATGAAAATGATGCGGGAAGAGGATGAAAGTGATCACACACAATGCTGATCCTTCTAATACAAGATGGAATCTTGTCTAAGTAATTCTGAAGAGCGGTAGCTGGAAGAGCATTCATCATAGAAAAAACTGCCCTCAAAGAAGACGAAAAATTCCTATATATCGCCTTTTTTGCGTCTCCGTTTATCTTTTCGCTAGAATTTCGATTGTTTGGTCGGTGCACCAAAATCCATCTTTCAATTATTGTGTTGGGTGCAGTAATTATAACATCAACCTTTGTCCATCCAAAAAATGCAGTCGAAGACATATGCTGGCGTAAAGAATTTGACTTTTTGACGGAAATCGATAACTGGGGCTCATCTGTTATAAAATCCGGAAGTTCGTTAGGACACCTGGTGGAATAAATCGATTCAGCTACTTTAAACATAAAAAGACGAGATAAATAGGCGATTTTCTGTATCTCTGTTTCTTCCATCTCCTACAGATCTACTTTACTTATCGTCGCTCTTCACAAATGATTGTAAACCTTCTACATCTAATTGAATCTTTTAAGTTACTTGTCAAGAAAGTTCCTAATAATTCTGAAGCCAAAGCTTCAATTATTTCAAAATAACGTTCACAGAATGGCGGTTATTCAGACCTTACATGAAATCTTCACTCGCGTTGCCGAGGAATTTGCCCTTTGTGATTCGCGATTATAATTTTACTTCTATGATTGGTAGAGGTGGGTTTGCTGAAGTTTATTTGGTTCAACACCTTAAATTTAGGACTTATTACGTTGCCAAAGTTATGACTGTAGATCCATCAGAAATGGCTTCAAGGTGGGAGATTTTCGATGCAGAGACTACTGCTTTGTCTTCACTAACTCATCCACATATAATTAAGCTATATGAACATTTTCAACATAATAATCAATTTATTTACATTTTGGAGTACTGCCCAGGTGGCAGTCTTCATGATGAAGTTGCGGGAACTTGTGGGTTGCCATTTCCGAGGTTTATTCTATTGGCATCACAAATTGTATCTGCGCTATCCTACTGTCATTCAAAAGGTATCGCTCATCGCGATATCAAGCCGGGAAATATTCTATTAGATGAATGTCATCGAGCCAAGGTTGCTGATTTTGGGCTATGCCAGAAAACAATTGCTGGACAATTACATAAAACATTTTCTGGGTCATGTGAATATACTGCTCCTGAAATATTTTTAAGGAGGCCGAATGATCCTATGAAAGGCGATGTATGGGCACTTGGTGTTGTTTTTGCCGTGATGGCTACAGGTTCATCACCATGGAAATCCGATTCTTTGGGTGGATTGAGGCAACTTGCTACTGCAGGAAATTATAGACTCAATAAAAGTGTGCCTCCTCTTGTTGCAGATGTGATCTCAAAGATGATTGTTGTTAATCCCAGCCAAAGGATAACAATGTCAGAATTAGAGAAGCACCCATTATTTAGGGAATTTAGGAAAAGTGGAACAGGTAAAGTCATGAGGCAAGTATCTAAACTGGAAATCGCAATGAAAGTTAAATGGGAACCTATTTCGAGATCAGATAATCCTCCTGAGGAAGGATTTGATGATGGATTCGAACCAGAAGAAGAAAATCCCTCTTTAAAGAAACTATCGAAGATTCACTCGGCTTCGAGTAGCTTTATGCATGCACCGCCACAAGTCAGAAAGGTGAGATCTAGAGTACACTCTTTTAAGCCTCAAGAAACATTTCCATCTGTTGATGATGTTGTTGAATGCTCCCCTCTATATGTATAATTTTCATCGAATTGTATGAATTAAATTCTGTTGTGCGTATCTTGTTTCTGGTAATATTATTTTTTCTTTTTTGGAAATTGAGTCGAAAGTCCTCCTATTTGCATTTGGTACTTTTCTTGACAATGTTGTTGGAACATGTTTGTCTTTATAACGAGGAAAGCTAGAGACTTGAACAATTTTTGGAATTACTAATGTGTAAATCATATCATTCTTTCTAGGTCTATGTGATGAATTTGCTCGAGATTTTTCAACCATTTCAAATCTGAGATTTTTCATTTCTTCAACCACATGGTTTTTTAGTCCAATCCTTGATTGAACAAATTCTTCGGTGAAAGAGTTATTTTCGCTCTTCAAATCATCATATGAATCAACCTTTTTGGCACAATCCTTGAGTTGATATTTAGTTAATGTGTCAAATGTAATATGCCCAAGCCATGGATGGTCTCTAACCCCTTCAAGGTTAATTCTTTGTTGGGGATCCTTTTGCAGCATTCTGTTTAGTAGGTCAATAAAATTTTTCGAAAATGCCAAAGGGTATACAGGATCATCATGCAAAACCATACATAAGCTATGCCCTTTTGAAGAAGAAACGAATGGCATTGTTCCAGAAACAATATAAAAAAGTAGAACTCCAAGACTCCAGATTTCTGATGATTGGGTGAAGGTTTGGTTCAGATGGTATTCTGGAGCCAAAAAGGGAATTTGGTTGTCTCTGAGTTTAGGAGCTGAAAAAACATCACGGGATAAGAACATTGGAATCCTTATATTAAGATATTTATCCAGAAGAATATTGGATGAGTATAGAATTCTAGTAAGACCGCAAACCTCAGTTTTTATATACCCAAGGGAACATATAATCTGACTCAAGATTTGCCTTGCAAAATCTTCTGTCTGCGCACCATTCATCCTAATAAAATTGCTGATATCTCCTGCTTCACATAATTCGCTGACAAAAATAGCATGTTTGCCGCATTCTATTATTTGATAAACAGCTGGAAAAAGAGGAAAATCGAAAACTTTGGTTAAAAGATACTCACGATTCGACATGTCAAGAGTCTCATTTGTATCACTACTTGTTATGGGCAAGACTCTGATAAAAACCTTCGTATTGGTCTTTCTATGTATTGCTTCCCATCCTTTTCGAAGTGGACAAACAATATCATAGTAATATGACAATGCTTCGAGAACACATGAATCCATCAAAAGTTGTTTTGAGAATTTATCTTATGCGCACGTAAAGTTTTCAAAGGGAGAAAAATAAAAACAATTTGATAACATATTGAAAATTGAAAGATAAATAAAACCAGAATTATGATAAATATTCATCACTTTTCAATTATTTCTTAACAGTTATTTTTATACCTTATTCTATCGGTTTTAAGATTTTATCCTGACTTTTGATAAAAACCACCAGTTCGTTTTCAAAAATGTTATCTGGAGCAATTGAAAGTTTTATTTGACGAGTCAGATTTTTGTTCCATACTTTTGCAAATAATGTTCTTTGAATTTAGGTATTGCCATAATATCATCAAGAAATGTATCGGGATTTGTGAAATAAGAATGTATCAATAAAGATATTCCTTTGATATGGTAATACTTGAATTGATCTGGGCGGATTAAGTAAATTCTCCAATCTTTGTGATTTTTCCAAATCTTGAGATATTCTTCATCATTGAAGTCAAATATTTCTGATTCTGGATGTCTGAAATCAATGAGAGAATTCACATGTTCAATGTGTTGAGGTGATAGAGGATAATCTGGCTGATGTGTTTGGTTTTGATAAATCACTTTGATTTTGGTCTCTTTGCACTTAGAACAAGAAGTCCTTATTAGGTTTTTATAAAACCATACCTTAGTCTCTATACGGTCTAGAAATACATTTGGATCAAGGTCCATTTTATCAATAACCTTGAAATGACCAAATCTATCAATGCAAAAGTTTGTTTCATTGAACCCTTCGCATACATATGAATCAAGTACAATATTCTGATAGCCTAAACTTTTGATGAACTTTTGGGTATTAGGGGCGAAGAAGTCATCCCATGACTTTTTTGGAAAGAATGGTAATGGAAAAGGATTTGTTGAAAAAATATACAATAATGAGTTTTTCCGATTTCCCCAACTAAATTCCTGCAAGAGAAGGTCATCAGAAGTGTTATATTCATGATGAATAAAACTAAGCCTCCCTTTCATATTCTTTCTTCCAACTAAGGCTAATCCAATACAAGTTTGCATATCAGTAGTATAAAAGCCACATACATCATTATTATCTTCTACTCCTATGTGTCCAATGCATCCAGATATCACTTCAACATACATCTAAATAGACAAATGGTCACACACAAGAAGACAATTTTTTGGGTCTTTAGTGTAAAAACAAAAAAAATAATCCAAATTATTAAAAATTTGCCAAAAAAATGATTCGGATCCCTCAAGAAGATTTGAAGTTCCTTCGGGTTTTAGGGAAAGGAGGATGCGGCGAAGTTTACTTAGCCGAGTCCAAAACTTTAGGAAACGTGGCTGTGAAAAAAACCTTCATAGGAGGAGAAGAAAAAACCATGAAAGATTTCTTAAATGAAGCAGAATTACTATCTAAAATGAATTCACCATATATAATTCGTTTTTTTGGCACATCCAAAAATAAAGAAGGTGAGAGGATTGTTATGGAATATGCACCAAATGGAACCCTCAATGGTTTCCTCGAGTCTCTTAGAAAGAATAACAATGAATCGACATTTTCATGGGATAAAAGGTATCAGATTGCACAAGATATCTCCAGAGGATTACTGCTTATTCATTCTCATGGGGTTTTACATCGAGATATTAAAAGTGTGAATATTCTTTTAGATCAAAACATGACAGCAAAAATATCTGATTTTGGCCTTTCAAAGGTCAAGACAGAAAGCCAATCGAAATCTTCAAATTTTTATGTTGAGAACAATGTTTTTGGATCATTATTATGGAAAGCTCCTGAGACATTTTCTATTAATAATCCATACACAGAAAAAGCAGATATTTATGCTCTTGGGATAGTTTTTTGGGAAATTGCGTCTTGCCAGTTTCCCTATGAAGGGTGTGATGTATATTCTATTGAGAACTCTGTTGTGAGAGGCGAAAGACTTAAGATCCCTTCTACTTGTCCTGTTGGGTTTAAAGATCTCATTGAACTTTGTTGGCTTCCAGAACCCAAACAAAGGCCATCTGCATCATATGTTTTTGATCTAATATCTCAACAAATATCAAATATTTTCAAAATTAACACAGAACAACACACATCTTCTGTCCCCTTATTATCAGGAAGCATTCATGATCGAGGGGTCTCATTGCAGGTAGTCCAAAATCCAAACCTTTTTGGAAGTGATACAACACGATTTGTTACAGAGAAGGACTTTAGTCCTATGAAACTTAACATAACATTTCCCCAAATATTAGGAAGCAATCCAGATCCTGTTATTTCAAACAAAGAAGTTTTGGATCCAAACCTGATTAATTGTGATCCAAAGCGACTTTTGACCGAAAATCTTTCAGTTCAAATCATGGAAGAAACAGAAATCAAAAGACTACTAAGATTAGCTAATGAAAAGCAACAATTTCTACTTCAGGAAAAGAAGAAGAGAGAGGAGGAAGATCAGGAAAAACGGAAGAAAAAAGAGGAAGAAATAATTAATAATGAAGAAAGAAAGAAGAAGGAAGATGAAAAGAGAAAATTAGAAGAAGAAGAAAAAAGGAAACTTGAAGAAATCGAAAAAGAAAATCAGAGAATCGAAAAAGAATTGAATGAAGAGTTGGAAAGACTGAAGAAGGAACAGGAAGAATATGAAAAAATTGGAAAATGGAAATCGATAATAGCACCAGATTTTGAAGAAAATATATTCGAAGCAGCAAGAGATGGAAAATTATCTAGTGTTATTTACCTTTTAGCTAATGGAACAAATTTGAATTCAAAGAATTCTTTTATTGAGTTTTAATATTTGATTGGACTCCTCTTCATTATGCTGCTAAAAATGGTCATCATAGTGTTGTTGAATATCTAGTTAATCAGAAAGCTGACATAAATGCAAAAGATAATTATTTTGTGTTTTTAATTTTAATTGGACCCCTCTTCATTTATCTGCTCAAGAAGGTCATCTTAGTGTTGTTAAATATCTATTAAATAAAAATGCTGATATTGATGAAAAAACTGAATATATAGGATTTTTCGATTTTTTCGAACTCCTCTTCATTTGGCTGCTTTTAATGGCCATTTTGATGTTGTTGAATATCTAGTTAATCAAAAAGCTGATATAAACGCTAAAGATAAAGATAATTATACTCCTCTTCATATTGCTACTCAAAACAGTCATTTTAGTATTTCCAAATATCTACTTCATCAAGGTGCAGATTTTCAAGATGGATTTAATGGCCAAAGTTATCTTCATTGGGCTGCAGAGAATGGCTATATTAATATTGTTGAATCTTTAGTTAATCAAAAAGCTGATATAAATGCAAAAAATGAATATAAAGGTACTCCTCTTCATAGGGCTGTTGAAAATGGTCATCTCAGTGTTGTTGATTATTTAGTTAATAGAAAAGCTGATATTAATGCAAAAGATAATTGTGTTGATTTTTGATATCTGATTGGACTCCTCTTCATTTGGCTGTGAGAGGTGAACATCTTGATTTGGTTAAATATCTTGTGAATCAAAAAGCTGATATAAATGCAAAAACTAAAGACGTTGAGTTTTTCAATTTTTTTGGACTCCTCTTCATTTGGCTGCTTTTAATGGCCATCTTGATGTTGCTGAATATCTAGTTAATCAAAAAGCGGATATAAATGCCAAAGATAAAGATAATTATACTCCTCTTCATATTGCTGCTCAAAATAGTCATTTAAGTGTTGTTGAATGTCTAATTAATCAAAAAGCTGATATTAATGCAAAAGATATGATTGCTGAGTTTTTCAGTTTAATGAGACTCCTCTTCATTGGGCTGCTTTTAATGGTCATCTTAGTGTTGTTGAATATCTTGTTAATCGAAAAGCTGATATTAATGCAAAAGATATGATTGCTGAGTTTTTCAGTTTAATGAGACTCCTCTTCATTGGGCTGCTTTTAATGGTCATCTTAGTGTTGTTGAATATCTTGTTAATCGAAAAGCTGATATTAATGCAAAAGATATGATTGCTGAGTTTTTCAGTTTAATGAGACTCCTCTTCATTGGGCTGCTTTTAATGGTCATCTTAGTGTTGTTGAATATCTTGTTAATCGAAAAGCTGATATAAATACAAAAGATAATGATGGGAAAACACCAATGCAACTAGCTTATGAATATAAGCACACAAATATTGCCGATTTCTTGAAGAAGGCCGAGGAAGAAATCTTGAAAAAAAGAGATTGTCGAATCTGACGTGCAGAATCAAGGATAAAAAACCACAATTATTATAAATTTTGTACAAATAATTACATTAAAAGATAATGAGATCTCATGAGGAACAACTCTGGCAAAGATGAGAGAAATGAGGGGATAACTAAAGGATCTAAAATATAGATATCATTAGGAAACACTTCCCAAAAATGCCTTCAATCCTTTTTGGGTTAAAATTTTAACTGTGAATGAACATGATTATACAAATGAAGGGAACCTGTGATTCAATGAATGTTGCAGATCCGAAAGTTATAACGTAATGTAAATAATCCCCGATCATTATTTTAATCCCCGAGCAAAGCCTTTTTCGTTAATTAATTCTATTTTTGAAACTATATTATTTAATAAAACGGAATGAATAGCATAAATTGTCTTTTAATATGAATTTATCTTAAGTTTTTTGGAGATCACACAAATTATTAGTATAGTACTGTTGCGATGGGAAAAAATGTTGCGGTGGGGACCAAAACGATAAAAATCCGTTATTTTTGATTTTTTTTCTTATTTCATTAATAACTCTTTGCCAGATATACTTATAGATTTATTGTTATATTATCGATA
>Ga0074193_1002122_pt1 | contig 19530 bp, 15 predicted proteins | sample EPASupsiteHSE605_FD_64523 | JGI IMG/M metagenome (GOLD analysis project Ga0074193, IMG submission 64523) | Bioremediated contaminated groundwater from EPA Superfund site, New Mexico - Sample HSE6-05 | ecosystem: Environmental > Aquatic > Deep subsurface > Groundwater > Contaminated ... | reverse complement strand
AGTTCTCAAAGCAGGAGGGGCAAAACTGGTGGAAGTCGGAGCAACGAATAAGACCTGGCTGAAGGATTACCAGGAGGCGATTGGCCCGGAGACGGCGATGCTGCTGAAAGTACATACCAGTAATTATCGGATTCAGGGATTCCAGCATGAAGTTCCGGTTGATGAGCTTGTGGTGCTCGGTAAAGAGTTGGGGATTCCGGTTGTCGTGGATCTTGGCAGCGGCAGTTTCCTGGATGGATCGGAATATGGTCTTCCGCAGGAACCGACGGTGCAGGACACACTGAAAAGCGGAGCTTCACTGGTCTCTTTCAGTGGAGATAAACTTTTGGGAGGCCCTCAGGCCGGAATCATTATCGGCAAAAAGGAACTGATTGATTGCTTGAAAAAAAATCAGCTTACTCGGGCTTTGAGAGTTGATAAGCTGGTTCTGGCTGCCTTGATCGGAACGCTCCGTTTCTATCAGAGAGGGGAAATCGGTAAAATACCTGTCTGGAATATGCTTTCCCATACAAAAGATGATCTTCGGAAAGACGCGCTGAAGCTTAGTGAAATGCTTGCCGGCCTGCCCGGTTTGGAAATACAGGTTATGGACGCTGAATCCTGCGTCGGAGGCGGGGCTTTTCCGACGGCGGCGCTTCCGACTTACGTTTGTGCGGTAAAGCCAAAGCAGAATTCCGTAGTTGATCTTGAAAGTTTTCTAAGACAGGGAGATGTACCTATTCTTGCCCGCATTGTGAAAGATGCAGTTGTTTTTGACCCTCGGACGCTGCTTCTGGAGGATTATCAGGTGATTGCAGACCGTTTACGGCAATGGAATCCGTGACAAAATACTAGTACAGCATTCTAAAATTACTTACTAAATTGTTGATTTATCCTTTTGTATTTTATATTAGGTCTGCAGGTCATGTTGTGTTATAATTGCTTTTGAAAAAACAAAGTGAGCAACAAAGGAGAAAACGAAAGGAGGGAAAGCAATGTCTGGCGACAAAATAAGACTGACGCAGTACTCGAGCAAATCTGGCTGAGGGTGCAAGATTGGTCCTGGTGACCTGGCACAAGTTTTGTGTCACTTTCCAAAACAAACGTCCAACCCGGATCTTCTGATCGGCTTTGATACGTCAGATGATGCGAGTGTCTATCGTCTTAATAACAATCAGGCGATCGTCCAGACAGTTGACTTTTTTACTCCGATCGTTGATGATCCATATTCTTTCGGGCAAATTGCCGCAGCCAACGCCCTAAGTGATATCTATGCCATGGGTGCGCGTCCGCTGACTGCGCTGAATCTTGTTTCTTTTCCGATTGATAAGCTTGATAAAAGCATATTAATGGAGATATTAAGAGGGGGAAAAGACAAAGTTGAAGAAGCGGGAGCCTTAATCATCGGTGGGCATTCGATCGATGATCCTGAACCGAAGTATGGTCTGTCCGTAACAGGCATTGTTCATCCTGATCGGGTGCTGACTAATTCCAGCGCCAGGGAAAACGATTTGCTCGTTCTGACAAAACCATTAGGACTTGGGATTATCACGACTGGGATAAAAAACGGGATTGTCCCAGCAACGGATGAGAAAGCCGCCATTGAGGTCATGGCACGGCTGAATAAGGAAACGTCGGAGATTGCAGTCCGGACCGGAGTAAATGCCTGTACGGATATTACCGGCTTTGGGCTGTTGGGACATCTTCACGAAATGATGAAAGCCAGCGGTATGCAGGCTGAGATCTTTGCAGGGAATGTTCCGGTTTTGGGCTGTGCCTGGGACTGTCTAGAGAAAGGAACAATCCCCGGAGGAACGTTGTCCAACCTGATTTATCTCGAGGATTATCTGGATGCAGAGTGCAGTCTGGACTGGAAATTGATCCTCGGTGATGCTCAGACTTCAGGTGGGCTGCTTCTGGCAGTGCCTGAAGAAAAAATTGAAACGCTAATCACGGAATGTCATAACAGGAATGTACATTCTGTTGAAATCATTGGCAGAATATCGAAGGGAGAACCCGGAAAAGTGTTAATTCGTGGGGGAGCCCATGCCTTTACCAAGACTACGATAAATGGAGTGGGACAGACTTGAGGAAGAAAAAAAATAAAAAAAGGAAAGCTTTTACGATCATTGCAGTTCTGCTCGCAGGGATTATTGTCGTTTCGGCTGCCTTTGGCTACTTTTTCTTAAATCAAGGAAATACAGGTACGGGGGGTAGTACAGAAAACTCAAGTACGGACTCTCTTAACAAACGGATAAGCTTCCTGTTAATCGGCGCAGACAAAAGGCCCGGACAGACTTCCTATAATACGGATACTATTATTGTTGCGAGTGTGGATCCTGATACGAAATTAATTTCTCTCTTGTCCATTCCCAGGGATACCAGGGTCAGCCTTATCGGATCAAATTCTTACGTCAAAATTAATTCGGTCGTGATGTACCGAGGAATTCCTGAGCTGATGGATGAGGTTACCGAACTGACTGGCATACTGCTTGACGGCTATGTCGTAACCAATTTTGACGGTTTTAAAAGTATTATCGACACAGTGGGCGGAATTGAACTCGATGTTGAAATGGATATGTACAAAGAGACCGGAGACGAAGTTGACGGCGTGATTGACCTGAAAGCCGGAGAGCAGCATCTGACCGGGACTCAGGCACTCCAGTATGCCAGATTCCGGGGAGACAGCACCGCGGACATCGGCAGAACTGCACGGCAGCAGAAGGTCTTGAAAGCAGTGGCCAAAGCAGTCCTGCAACCCTCAACCATTATTAAACTACCCAAGCTTATTCCTCAAATCAATGAAGTTGTTGAAAGCGATCTGAAACTCGCGGATATTCTAAGACTATCCAAGGCAGCCGCAGCTTTCGACAGTTCAAACATGGTGAATCAAACACTGCCTGGCTATGGACTCTATCTTGACAATATCAGTTATTGGGAAGTCAATCCCGATCATGCCAAACAAGTGACTAAGAATCTTCTGCTCGGGATTACCACCGATATAACCATCGACGGGACAGTCCTCGACCTGCTGAGCCCGGAACTTCAGTCCCATATCACGGTACCCGGAAGCTCTTCAGATCCAAACGGCGCCGCGTCTCCAGGTCACGATGACTCGGGCAGTACGAGCGGGAGCAGTGAAGGTTCGTCCGGAACGGAGCTGAATGACGGAAGTACAGGAACAGGCGGCGGAACCGATACGGACATTGGACAGGATACGGACAGTCCGAACCAGAGCGACAGCCTGGTTCAGGATGAAAGCAATTTGAACAATGGCAATGCTTCAGATAACAAGAGAAGGAAATAAAGCTATTAATCATTCCTGAATAATTCTCTAGTAGACAAATATCGAAATAGTCAGTAAAATGAGAGAGAATAATCATAAAATACTGTAATTATGCTATTACAGTATTCTTTTTTTAACAAAAATGTAATTTGACAGATAATTTTTTGGCTTATTTTTCGTCATTATTTTAATACTTTTATTTAATATATGCGATTTTCGGGACTAAAGTCCTATGCGTTTTGTTTTTAAAATCAGACTATTTTTCTAGGTTGTTTAAGGAGAGTGCGGGCCATGAAAGAAATGATTGTAACCGGTAAAACGTTGGAAGAAATCAGAGAGAAATGGTCTCGGGAATGGGGCTGTGATCCTGAAGAGCTGCAGATAGAAACCATAGAGAAACCGGGAGTCTTCAGTAGGCTCTATAAGGTAAACGTAATTTTGCCGGATCCGGACAAACAAAATTTTCCGCAGGAAGATACCCAGGAGGAAGATACCCGGGTCCTCTGGGATCAAGTCAAATATACGATTTATCCCGGATCGCGGGTTCAAAGCATCGTTCCTTATCCGCATGCCGGAAAATTATTTATGCTGGGCAACGAGATTGGATATGAAATGCCTGTTAATAAAGGCGATACCTATGAATTCTATCCTTTGGTCCAGCAGGGTGAACTATCCTGGAAAATCTCAGTTGAGCCGGATGGTAGCAAAGCTGTCGCGAGAGTCAGACATGCCCGTGCGGGTAAATTTGTCCTGGCCAATTCTCTCCCAAATTATTCGCAGCTTGTACTGGAACAACATGTTTCCTGGGATGCTTCTCCTGAACCTGATGAGCTGCCAACGGAAGCAAACCTGCTGAAAGAAATCAATGACAAAGGAATTGTTTATGGAATAAAAAGCAATCTTTGGGCGGATTTTATGGTAGTCGATGGTGAAAGCGAAATTGTCATCGCTGAAGCAACCCTGCCGATTCCAACTGTTCAGCCCCAGTTAACCGACTATGTTGGTGAACCCGTATTTCAGAATGAAGAAAGTAATGAAGAAAAAATTGATTATTTCGCCTGTAAGATTGTCCTTTGCCAGAAGGATGATATTCTGGCCAGGAAGATCCCGGGTAAAGAAGGGGTCCCCGGTACGAACATTTTCGGAAAAGCCACTCAGGTTGATAAAATCAAAGACTTCATGATTACAATGAAGAAGAATGTCTATCTGACTGAGAATATGGAAGTTAAAGCCTCCTGTTCCGGTACACCGGTAAGGGTCAATAAAAATACATACTTGGTTGAAAACGCGTTTATTCAAAACAAAGATGTTGATCTGAGTACCGGAAGCATCGACTTTCCAGGCGATGTGTTTATCGGGGGCAATGTTGCGGACGGACTGTATATTCATTCCTCCGGCACAGTCAAAGTACAGGGTTCTATCTCAGGCGCCGATATTAAAGCAGAAACGGGACTGGCAGTAAGAAATAATATTATAGCCAGTAAAATACTTGTCGGAGAGAAACATGTCTCTAGATCCGAGTTTATCAAAACCATACATGAAGTCAGTGAAGAGCTCACGCTCTGTGTTCATCAGATTGAGCAGCTGCAGGGAGCATCGACTAATACGAGTGTTGGCCAGCTTTTCAAGGTCATCCTCGAGAAGAATTTCCAGCAGTTGCCCAAAAAAGTTGAAGAGCTGGAGAGACTGCTTAACAGCCAGGAAACCGGGTTTGTATCCCAGGAGCTTGATCTGGCGATACGTTCGATGAAGCACTTTATGATCGGATTAGGACCGCTTCAGCTCAAAGACACGCTTTACCTTAAAAATGCCCTGAAGATTGTAGGTTTATTCATGGCCACCAAAGGACTGGCCGCCTTAGTAAGTGTTCTCTGCGATGTTAGTTATGTCCAAAATTCTGAAATCAGCTGCGCCGGCGATTTCTTCTGCCACAAAGGCGTGTATAATTCCATTTTAAAAATTGAAGGCGGAATTAAAATTCATGGTGTCTGCCGCGGCGGCGAAATCAGTTGCTCAGGTGATCTTTACATTTGGGAACTTGGCGGCTCGAATATCAGTGCCACGACAATCAAGGCATCCAAAAACAGCCATATCAATATCGAGTTCTGCCACGCCAATATTAAAATTTTCATTGGCAAAGAGCTGATCAAGATTGATGAACCGGCTCAAAAAGTTGATATTTTCAGGGACAAAGGGAACCTTCAGGTTGGAAAGCTAAGATGGGACGGCAGTACGCGCTAACGGGATCTGGCCAGTAACCGGCTGATATAGGGCAGCAGAGGAAGAACCATAAGCGAAGACAGGATGTTAAAAATTGTATGACCGTTGGCAATCTGGCGGCTTAGGCTTCCTCCAAGGAACCTGATCATCTCGGTCAGCGGATCCAGAAGCGGGTAAAACATCAGAACGCCAAAAACGTTAACGAACACATGAAATAACGCAACACATTGAGCTGATCTTGAGGTAAAAGCTGAGACAATCAAAGCGGTGAAGCAGGTCCCGATATTGGCTCCGAAAATAAAAGCAAGGGAGGTTGGCAGATCAAGCCAGCCTCTTTCTGTTAAAACCATCACAAGGCCTGCCGTTGCACTTGAAGAATGCAGGGCCGCCGAGAGAACGGTACCTGCCACAATGCTTTCAAGATAGCTACTGTTCAGATGGAGCAGCCGTTCCTGGAAATATGAGGTCGAGGCAAGCGGGATCATCGCGGATTCCAAAACGGAAAGAGAGAAAAACATCAGGCCTAAGCCGGCCAACGCATAGCAAAAGAATTTTATTTTGCCTTTCAGCAGCCAGAACCCTAGAAATCCGGGCGGGACCAGCCATATGGCGAAATCCTTGAGCGGCAAAGACAAAAGCTGGGGCGTTACCGTGCTGCCAATATTGCTTCCGAGGATCAGTCCGAGCGTATTTTGAAAGCTTAACAAACCGGCGTCAACAAAGGAAATTGCCATTACGGTCAGCGCTGTGCTCGATTGCAGGATACTCGTCGCCAGAATGCCGCTGATGAATCCTCTCGCGGTGGTTGCGGTGAATTTCTGCAGAACGAGCTGAAAATAAGACCCTGTGAATTTTTCCAGGCCATCTCTAAGAATTTTTATTCCTGTCAATAATATCATCAGGCCTAAAAAAGTAAAACAGATGGGGACAAGCATCAGCAGCTCCTTCAGCTTTTCAGAATAAGATTACTCGGTTAATTCTATTCGCTTGAACCAGCCGCATGTCTGAATTATCAAACGCTAGTACAACTTTCGTTAAATAATTACACAGGAGCCCTAACAACATGATTTTTAATATATATATTTCCGTTAAATAACAAAAAAACTTGCGACCATCTGCCGCAAGTTAAGAAAAGAGAGGAGTGGGGATAAAATTGGAAAACGTGAGACTAATATCATTGTGTCCTGTTTTCTAAGAAACTATGCAAAAGTTTTTTTGCAGGAATTTGGTGCTTTTTATGGAAAATAGATTGCATACATTCATTTAGGGGGGGACGTGTTGAACCCAAGAAAAATCAGAATGGTCGTCGGTAGAACGGCTGGATGCCTGCCGTGTGGATACCTGATCGTCAGAGCCCAGGCCAGACGGGAAATCAATATTAGATTGAATAATGGAAGGCTTGAAAATATAGCTACCTCAAGTGAAAATGGGATTGGAATTCAGGCCTTTACGGAAAAAGGAGCCTGTGGATTTGCTTCCGTAAACCGCATCAGCGATGCAGAGGCTGTCCATACAGCACAAAAAGCGATGGAACTGGCTGAGGAAAACGAGAATACAGGCTGTGAATTAAACCGCGAAATCTTTGGCGCTCCCAAAATTTTCAGCGAGATTCCAAATAAAGCGGTTTATGGTTTTGATTCGTTTACACCGGAAGAACTTGCAGAGTTAGCGGGAGGAATTCACCGGCAATTGAGAGAAAACGGGTCTGAAAAATCGGAAATTTCCTGGCAGACAAATTTCAGGCTAATCGAGGATTTTTGGTGTGTTGGCAGGTCGGATGGGACTCTAGTTTCTTTTTTTATTCCTAGAGCCGTCTTGTCTCATCAGGGAACGGTAAAAGAAGGCGGGCAGGCACAAAGCTTTTCAGTAAACAGCAGCGGTGTCGATGCCGGAGTCCTGCTGGATGAAAGAACCAGCGGCGCACTGCTGCATAAAACGATTGACAAAGCAGGATTCGTGCAAAAAGTATGTACAGCTCCGCTTCTGCCGGTGGGAAGCTATCCCTTGCTCATAGACTATGGGCTTGCTAAGGGATTAGCCCATGAGGCTTTCGGGCATGCGGTGGAATCCGATTTAATGGAAGAATCGATCCTGGGCGAGGTCGGCAAGCTGAAAACCGGACTTGTTATCGCACGTCCTGATGTCGATATCATTGACGGTCCCCTTGAAGGGGATTGGGCTTATCAGCCCTATTCGGCCAACGGTCTCTTCCGGGAAACCGTACACGTGGTCCAAAATGGGGTACTTAAACAAGGACTTGGCGACATTTTTTCGGCCGCCAAAGCGGGCATGCCGGTAACCGGAGCAGGGAGATCAGAATATTTTGGCTCCGTTGCGCTGCCCAGGATGACCAATATCAGATTGGTGACAGCTACGCATATACCAATACCGACAAGTGACGGTTTGACGGAAGAAATCAGCCGCTTGCGGCGGGGACTTCAAGATACAGGCCTGCTCGGGGAGGGTTTTCATATTTTACTTTTAGGTTATCGGGGAGGGCAGGTCAATACCAGAACCGGAGATTTTGTTTTTCAATGCGATGGGGCGGTAAACCTCGCCGATTCAAAGCTGCCGGTTTACCGGCCCGGAATTTTTAGCGGGAAAATCCTTTCTGTGTTAGATTCTGTCAAATTAAGCCTTGGAGAAGCACGCTACGATGCCATCGGAACCTGCGGCAAAGCCGGTCAAATGGTTCCGTCCAGCGGCGGAGGAAGTGGTTACATTCTTTTGGACAAAAACGAGAATGTCAAGTTGGGAGGGAATACTGTTGAGCAGTCTGCTTGATCAAATTCTTGATGTTCTCAGGAAAGCGCAGGCCGGCAAGCATATGGCCGGTGGTTTAAGGATCCTGGATTGGAGAATTACCTGTTCTCAGACCCAGATGATAACGCTGGGGATTAAGAACAATGCCACCGGCGGTGTTTATTCTCCGCCGGCGTTAAAAGATTCGGAAAAAGCAGAGATTTATCTTATCTGGGAAGACGGAAAATGCAGCCGCTCCGTCGTTCAGAATCCGCCTCCGGGTCGGAAAGATTACTGGCAAACGGAATTAAACGGCTGGCGGGCAGCAGCCTTTGAAGACAAGTATGCAGCCAAAATTCCCGAACCTTCGGAGATTCCAGATGTTGGGATTGCCGAACAGAAGCTTCATGATATTGTCTGCCGAGACCACAGCTGTTTATTTGAACAGCAGGGAAGGATCAGGGCGGATGAACCTGTCGAAGCTTTAAAAAACGGACAAATCATGGCAATTTGGGGAAAAAGCAATATCCTGACATCGACAGGGATCCAGGCCGCTTTTGAGGAGAGCCGATACGCCGTATCTTGGTCCTTTGACAGTATCGTTGCTGAAGGGTTTGCGGAAAGGCGCCTGATTACGGCTGAGGAATGGTTGGGGTTATGGGAAGAATCTGTCTGTAGATACCGCCTTCTTGAGAACCAGGGAGAACCGGTCCGGTCTGCAACAAAAGTAATTTTGACGCCTGCGGTGGTATCCCAGATGATCGATCAATATATCCTGCCAAATTTCAGAGGAGAAAATGTTCTGGAGAGGCAGAGCAGATTCACAACGCAGGATTTCTCCGGACATATACCATTATTTGATCAGGAACTGACAATAGAGATCAATCCTCTTCTGCCGGGCAAATGGGCAAGCTATGTGCTCACAAATGAAGGTGTACCTGCAATGCGCACAGAGCTGCTTCGTGATGGGTGCTTGGAAACACCGTATCTGAATCTGAAAGACGCCGGACGCTTCGGGGCAGGTCCGACTGCCATCCCTTACAGTTCGGCAGGGATACGTGTGAAGCATACCAGGAAGATAAGCTGGAAAGATCTGGTCGGAACGATTGAAGACGGGATCATGATCTTATCTGTTCTCGGCCTCCATACGCAGAATCCGGTTACCGGCACTTTCTCCTTGACTGCGCCCTGCGCTTTGCGCATTAAAAACGGAGTTGTCGCCGGGAAAACGGATGTCAGGATAAATGGGAATTTATGGGACATCCTGCGGAGAGAAGATACAGTTTATGCGGATCATCCACTGTACAATCATCCGTATCTGATGTTTCATATTCCGCCGGATAATCTTTAGATAGAATGAATCAGTCGATCTAAGGTTTAAAAAAAGTATTAAAGGGTACGAGGTAGGTTATGCTTGATTTACATGTTCATTTGCTCGGGCATCTTGACCGGGAAGTAACAAGAGGAAATATCCGTCTTTTTCTTGACGAGGCTAAAAAGAAGAATTTAGTTCAGATCGGTTTTGCAGATCATGATATGTACTGGAATGACCTAAACCTGGATCTGATCAGGAACGTCGCTGAAGAGTATCCTGAATTGCAGGTGAGAATAGGTCTTGAGGTCGACTATCGGGAAGAAAATGAAGAACTGATCCGCAAACGGATCAGTTCATATCCTTTTGACTATACGATCGGTTCTGTCCATGAAATTAGCGGATGGTTCTTCGATTATCCCGAGGAAGAAGAAGAACATCTCAGGCGGGACCCTGACAGCTTGTACCTGGAGTACTTCGCGCTGGTGGAAAAAGCAGCTGCCAGCGGAATGTTTCAGATTATCGGGCATTTCGATTTGATCAAACTGTTCAAAATCAGGCCGCGGACAGACGTAAGAATTCTTGCAGCCAGAGCCCTGGAAACGATCAGGAAGCAAGGACTGGCCATCGAAGTCAATACCAACGGACGGTATAAGCCTGTGCAGGAATTTTATCCGGAGCCGAAACTGCTTGAACTGATTTACCAGATGGGCATCCCAATCACCCTAGGCTCAGATGCGCATGAACCAAGTACGGTGGGACGTGATCTTGAAGAGGTTGTCCAGCAGTTAAAGCTATTCGGCGTAAAAGAAATAACCGGGTTTGCGGGGCAAAGACCTCATGCTTTGATGTTTAAAAACAGGTTGATTGGAGAATAATAGAACTAAACATTGACGTTAATTGCGTTTCTTTGTTCACAATAACACAAACGGGAGATGGAAATTCAATGATTGAAAGATGCCGTTCCTGCGGACACGAACACGATGATATTTCCAGGGTCATATTTCGCCGCAACCACGTCAGCAACCGGATGCTTCCATATTGTTCCTATTGCCTGAGGAGATTATACAAGGTGCCATACAGGCCTTAGTACCTCAAATATTTAAGGTTTGCATGGCAATTATTTTTCTTTCCGAAAATAGCTTAGCTCAAAAATACACTTGTTTTTTTGTCTGCACTTTGATATAGTTGCTGGTGAAATAGGAAAAGGAGGGTTGGGACTATGGCATACATTATTACTGACGACTGCACAACATGCGGATCCTGTGTTGACGAATGTGCAGTAGGAGCTATTAGCGAAGGCGACGGCAAATATGTCATCGATGCTGATACCTGCGCAGAATGTGGCGCTTGTGTAGACGCTTGTCCTTCTGGTGCAATTATTGAAGGATAATTAAATACTGCAATAAAGAAAGAGTATCTGAAAGATGCTCTTTCTTTTTATTGACGGCATTTGTCCAGTGGGTATATAATACAAATAATTATAATGATTCTAAAAATAGACTAAATTTATATACATACTCAAAGCTTCTCAACAATTGACGAAAGGAATTGAAAGCCGTGAATGCTGTCGAAATTCTAAAGGGATTAAAGGATAAGGGAATACGCTTTACTCCCCAAAGGCAGGCAATTTTGGAATTTTTATTAGTTACTGATTCCCATCCCACTGCGGAAGAGATTTACAAACAGGTGAAGACGAAGTTCCCCGGTGTGAGTCTGGGCACGATTTACAACACACTGAATATGCTCAAGGAACATGGGTTCCTTCTGGAACTTCCTTGTGGGGATATGTCCAGCCGTTTCGATGGTAATCCGGTAAACCATTATCATGTGATGTGTTCGAGCTGTGGCAGGGTTGTCGATTTTCATAGCTCATTGATTGATATGGATGCAATGGTCACTGATAAAACAGGCTTTGATGTGCATACCCATAACCTGGTGTTTTATGGGATATGTCCAGGTTGTCAAGACAGCAAAGAATAAGGCTCTTAGTCAAATGTGGGGTGAACTTCTAAACAAGAGAACTCTAAATATGATGCTGGTAATAGTTTCAGACTGTTATCAGCATTTTTGATGTCCATGGATGGATAAATGCCGCGGTCATAACATCTTTCTGATAGATCTAAGTGTAACTAAAGGCAGCCAAGCTTTGGCAGCCAAGTTTTCTAAATTTTTGCAGGTTTTTTTAGGGCTTTGCTCGAAATAAATATGGAAATGCAAGATTTTGCGAGGTTTTATGTTTAAAAGATTTACAGTCATACTTGTTTTGATGTTTATTATTGCTGCTCTCGCAGTATCCATATGCTGGGAAAATACTCGGGGTGTTGAACTATACAGTGATAATCCTGTCACAAAACCGTACAGGATTGCCCAGGATTTAGGCGGAAAATGGAATAGCTATTCAAGCTTAAGGCAGGCTTTGACCTATGAAAATGAGGCAACGGATAACATGATTGATGTTTTGGACCTCAACCAGGCCAAAGATTTGATTATACCTTCGAGTCAGGGGTTCGATGTTGCCGCTAAAAAATTTTCTGTTGCCGGCAAATGGAGTTACAAGATGGCTCAGCTGACTCTGGAAGGGGTAAGCGGAAAGGTCAGTGTATTCTTAAACGGCATTGATGATGTGAATTTGATCGGTGAAGTTGAAGGAAACGGCGGCGTATATATTTTAAACTTTCCTGCCTCCAGATTTGATTTCAGCAAGGAAAACACGCTGTACCTGAAGACTGAGAAGAACAGCGTTCAGCAGAACAGAATTTTCGGCTGGTTATGGCCGGAACAAGGAAAAATTACCGGTCAGGTACGCCTGGAGGCAGTATCGGAAACGACCATTGATTTATCGAGCATAGCTGTTTCGTATGATTCAGCGAAAAAGCAAGTGAAGGCCCGCGTGAAGATCAAGCATCACGATATGCTGGAGCAAGGACCTTGGGTCTTAAACGGAGCTTTAACTGCTAATCAGCAGAAGTTCGCCGAATGTGTGCTTCCGCTGAGTACCAACGGCAAATTTGAGCAAGACGCGGAGCTGGTTTTTCAGCTGCCGACTGCACATTTCTGGAGTCTGGAAGATCCTTTCTTGTATGAGCTTAATTTGAATATAACCAATAACCGCGGAGGCTATGACAGTCTTCAGCTCCCGGTAGGAATCCGTCAGCTGGGAACAGCAAACGGAAAATGGACAATGAACGGTACAGCCTTGGACGTCCGGGGCCAAATCATTTCTCGGGAACAGGATTACACAATTCGAAATCAGCGCCAGATGGAGGCTTTTCTGAAGAATCTTAAATCCGGTGGCTATCATGTGATCTGCTTTATGGGCTTCTTCCCAGATGAGAGCTGGCTGTATGCCGCGGACAAGCTTGGCGTGGGCGTATGGCTGGAAATGCCTGTCGGTTTCACGGCATCGTCTAAAATACCGGATCCGGCGGTTTTTGAAAATCTTGCTGCCGTTGCGGCAAAGCATCCGTCGGTATTAGCCTGGACAGTTGCCAAAGGCATTGATGATTCCGCGGCTTCCTCAGAATACCTTCAGAAGGCCGGGGATATGATTTCCGGCTTTTCGCAGTATCAACTTTCATTCCCAAAAGGTCCGGTTGATTCAAGCGTAACAGAGAATATTTTGATCCTGCCTAAAGGATTGCAGGGCGAATGGGGAAAGCTGACTTATTATTCCGATGGGTCAGCCAACGTGGTGCAACCATCAGATTCTAAATGGAAAACAGAGAAAGTCGCCGTAATTTTATGGCTGATCTGTCTCTTGTTTTTGAGTGCCCAAAACTTCTTCTCGATTAAATGGAAATACCAGGAGCTGTTTAAAGATCTGCCCAAAAGGGCCGTGCGCAGAGCTTTTTTTTGGTGTTGTCTGTCACTCGTGGTCCGCATGGGAACGCTCGGAGCGATTATTGCTTCTCCGCTTTTTAGTTTACCGGTCGATACCATACCGCCCTGGATTTCTTACGACTTTACCTGGCTTAAGGAAGTACAGGATCTCCCGTTCGCACTTGGCTGCATCCTTATCTCCTTCTTTTTGATTGTCTTAAGACTGCTGCAGGTTGGGGTTGCAGCTTCAGCCTTCCCTCAAAATCCAGGGACGTTGGGGCTGACATGCTGGATGGAAAGAAAATACGGTTGGATTGTTCTTGTTGGCGTTGCTTTCGTGCTGACAATATACGGCATGCCTTACTATTTCCCGATTGCAACGTATGTCCTTCTGTCTGTTATATTCCTGCCTCCCAGGATCAGGGGTTCCTGGAAAGCCGGTGGGAAACACTCACGCCTGCTGATCGTTCCAGCTACAGTCTTTTTTGGCATTCTGATTACGTGTTTATGGCATTACCAGGATTTTTCCTATCTGATTCAAATGGTCTTGCCCAATATCGACTTTTCTTTTCAATTATTTTAATATCTTTCTAAATTCTAATCGTGGATGAATTTGTTTGCTTCTTATAATGAAATATTTTATAATAGCATTGAACTAACTTGTACAGGAGGAAATCGAATGATCACGAAAGATATGGTTATCGGCCAGGTTCTCAGACAATACCCGCAAACGGCAGAAATTTTTGTGGCACTTGGTATGCACTGCCTGGGATGCCCATCCGCAACAAGGGAGAGTGTTGAAGGCGCTGCGATCACGCATGGCAAAAACCCTGATGATCTGGTGGCAGAGCTTAACAAAGCCGTCGGACAGTAAGGACTCCAAGTACCCCGATCATTCTCGCAACAACAAGGCCCTGCGGTATATTCTGCAGGGCTTTTTTAGTGTATCATAAAAGTGTAAGTATTTTTGATAAAAGTAAGTGCAGGTGAGGTTGCCGCCAAAGTTTGGCGCCGATTAAGTTTTCCTTTATCTGGTATTAACTTCAGGAGTTTGAGTGGAGGAGTGGAAGGATGTACGGTCTTGTTTTGGAAGGCGGAGGTGCAAAGGGAGCCTATCAGATTGGAGCCTGTAAGGCGATGCGGGAATTGGGCATAAGCTACGGGGCAGTGGCCGGTACGTCTATCGGGGCGCTGAATGGAGCGATGATTGTTCAGGACGAACTGGATAAAGCATATGAGCTGTGGTATGAGATGTCTCCCTCGAAGGTATTTGATATTGAAGAAGTACGGCTGGAAGAACTTAAAAAGTTAGACATATCTCATGACGGACTGCTTTACTATATGAAAAAAACCAAGGAAATTGCCTCCAGCAAAGGTCTGGATATCACATTTATCAAAAAACTGCTTCAGGAAATCGTGGATGAAGACAAGCTTAGAGAATCCAAAATGTTGTTTGGATTTACGACGGTCTCCCTGTCGGATATGAAACCTATGGAATTTTTTCTCGAGGATGTCCCCAAAGGCAAAGTTGTAGAGTATTTACTGGCAAGCTCAAACCTTCCTGCTTTTCAGCAAGAAAAAATTGACGGAAAACACTATCTTGACGGCGGTTTCTATGACAATCTGCCTTTAAACATGCTGGTGGGCAAAGGTTTTAAAGAGATCATTGCTATCAGGACCAACGCACTGGGCCGTCGCAGAAGGCTTGCGGACAGGGAGGTTCATGTTCAATATATTTCTCCCGCCGAGACGCTTGGCAGTATCCTGGATTTCAGCAATGAACAGGCCAGATATCATCTTGAACTTGGTTATTACGATGTTATAAGGCAGTTCAGGCGTCTGAAAGGCCAAAAGTATTATATCGAACCAACAGGGGATGAGGACTTTTTTATTCACATGATGCTGTCTCTCGGTGAGAAAAAAATTTTGGCGTTGGGAGAAAAGCTGGGCTTTAAAGGCATCCCTTACAGGAGGATGCTTTATGAATATATTATACCGAAGATTGCTGCTTTGCTCGATATGAAAAAAGAAACAAGTTATGAGGAAATGGTAATTGCTCTTTTGGAATTTATTGCCCTGGAACAGGATATTTATAGGTTTCGAGTCTATTCGTTTCAGGATTTTCTGGAATTGGTCAGTATGAATTTACGGGAAGTGAAAACAAAAAGCAGCGGGGAAGCATTCGCCCTGCCTGCTTTCGTGAAGCAAAGCGGCGTTCTGCCCAAGATGGTGAAAAATCTGATTCTGAGGGAACTGATTCGTGAACTTTTTCAAGAACAGAATTTTGCTGCTGCGATCCTGCCAAATAAAAATTCGCAGGACATTACCTAACCATTATGTTTGGGCAGGTCTGAAGGCCACAATACCGCTTCTCGGCTTTGTGCCCGCCTTGGCACGTCGCTCTTTACCATCCTTGGCATCGTGACATTAGGCCATCCGTGGCCGTCAAAAAGCCGCGCTCCACCGAAAGCGTTCATTCATTATGGAGACAAGCCTGAGAAAAATATTGTTTTTGGGTTAGCGGATTAAGGAAAACATAAAAGATAGGGACTAAATTCCTATTTTTTTTGTTTTCTTTTTTTTGCAGCAGGAATTCTCAAAAAAATAGAGAATATGTGGGGTATAGTGGGTTGAAGTGGTAAGTAAGTGGTGCCTGGTGGGGTGAAGATTATGTTCATGGGGGAATTTCTCCATACGATAGACAATAAAGGCCGTCTGATCATACCGGCAAAGTTCAGAGAGCTTCTTGGCAATAAGTCGTTTATTACCAAGGGGATGGAAGACTGTCTTTTTCTTTACCCTGAAAACGGATGGTTTGATTTTGTGGAGAAGCTGAAACAGCTTCCTGTATCGCAAACCAGAGCCCGTGAATTTACCCGCTTGTTCTTTTCCAGCGCTGCCGAGTGCGAATTTGATAAACAGGGGAGGATCTTGGTACCTGCAAATTTACGGGAGCGTGCTTTTTTGGAAAAAGATGTCGTTGTTATCGGTGTCATGGATAGAATCGAGGTCTGGGATTCCTTGAAATGGAGAGAATACAGCACCAACGCAGCCAAAAATTATGAAGATGATGCTGAATCCCTTGCTGCAATGGGTTTAATGATATAGCAGAATACACCATTGTACATAGGCTGAACAAAAAGTGGGTACGCTTGCGATAAAGCAAAGAAAGGAATGGCCCTAAGTGGTTTTTGAACACCAAAGCGTCCTGCTGCAAGAGACAATTGAAATGCTGTTTACAGACCCTGACGGGCTATACGTGGACTGTACGCTGGGGGGAGCCGGACACTCGGCACTGCTGCTCCAGCGGTTGAGTGCTTCGGGCAGGCTGGTATGTTTTGATCAGGATGAAATTGCTGTTGCCAATGCCCGCATGAAGTTTGCCAATGACCCAAGAGTCACTGTCTTTCAAAAGAACTTTGTGGAACTTGAGGATACGATTCGAACGAATAGCTTATTGCCGGCAGCGGGGATCATGTATGATTTAGGGGTTTCGTCGCCCCAACTGGATGAAGCGGAAAGAGGCTTCAGCTATATGCAGGATGCAACGCTCGACATGCGCATGGACCGCAGAAAACCGCTTACTGCCGAAGAAATCGTCAACAGCTGGAGTGTGGAAGACCTGACCGGAATTATCCGGGATTACGGAGAAGAAAAATGGGCGCTGAGGATTGCAAAGTTTATTGGCGAAGCCCGAATTCACGATAGAATCAGAACAACAGGGCAACTTGTTGAAATCATAAAGAATGCGGTCCCTGCTGCAGCCCGCAGAGAAGGACCTCATCCTGCCAAGCGCACTTTTCAGGCTTTAAGGATTGCTGTGAATAAAGAACTTGAGGTACTGGAAGAAACATTGGATCAGGCTCTGCGGTGCCTGCAGGATGGCGGAAGAATAGCCGTCATCACCTTTCATTCTTTGGAAGACAGAATTGTTAAAAACAAATTTCAGTCCTGGATGGGCAAATGTACATGTCCTCCCTCGCTTCCGGTTTGTTGCTGCGGGACAAAACCCCTTGCGAGGCTGGTCAATAAAAAACCGATTGTTCCATCCAGGGAAGAGGAAAATGATAATCCCAGATCGCGGAGCGCCAAGCTTCGTACTGCTGAGAAACTTAAGGTCTAAATAGGGGGGGAGAAGAATACGATGTTAACAGCACAGAGAAAACTACAATTCAATGAATCCTTTGCCTATCAGGAATATGATCAAATCCTTGATAAAGGCAAGCCAAAGGCCAAAAAAGCCGCCCCGTCCAAAAAGACCTCTCAGATGCTGAAGTACCGGGCCATAGCGCTCTTGGTCATGTTGGGGATCATTGGAATGTTCGGTCTGATTGGGGCCAAAACAGTACATATCACCGTGGTCAAAGCTGCGGAAATCAAAGCCCTGCAAAAGGAAATTCAGACCCTGAACGTAGAAAATGATCTGTTGCAGGTTGAAGTCGACAAGCTCAGTTCCGTTTCCAGAATTGAAAAGGTTGCCCTGGCAATGGGTATGGAGAAGCCGGAAGGAACGATCTATATTGCCAGCAGCCTGATCCAGCCTGAGAGTACAGCAGAGGTTAACCAAACTCAGAAGACTGCGGCGGTGCCGGTTGAAGGCAAAGCCAATTCTATATTTGAAAATGTATTCAGCATATTTTCTAGCTTTTTTGCTTCAACCCAAAGATAGCGTCGCCTGAGTTTAATCTACCTCTGTTCAAAAGGGGTAGATTTTCTATGGTGCAATACATCAAGACGCGTAAAAGAATTCTCTTATTATTTGGGCTATGCAGCCTTTTCCTGCTGATTCTGATTATCCGGCTCGCGTTTGTTCAGCTGCGGGACGGCCCTTTCCTAAAAGACCTGGCGGATGCCGAGCATTACCGCGGTGTTCCGGTCGCAGCTAAAAGAGGCAATGTTGAAGACTGCAACGGCAATATCCTAGCGATGAGTGTCAGTGCCCAGACAGTCTATGCGATTCCGGCCGAAGTCAGAAAATCCAAGCGGCAGGATGAAATAGCGGCCGGACTTGCCGCTATTCTGGACACGGACCAAGGACAGGTTCTGCAAAAAATTACGAAACGGACTTCCGTCGAGTATGTCAAAAAGAAAGTATCTGCGGAAGCTGCAGCAGAGATCACGAGGAAAAATTTCCCGGGTATAGGTATTATCGAAGACAGTACACGGTTTTATCCGAACGGCTCACTGGCGGCGCATATTTTAGGTTTTACCGGAATTGACAGTCAGGGGCTGGAAGGAATTGAATACTCCAGGGATGAAGAACTTACAGGAACATCCGGCAGCATCCTTACCGAATACGGAGCAAACGGCATAAAAATTCCCGGAGGCCAGCATGAATTTATCCAGCCGGTTCAGGGAAATACAGTCAAACTCACCATTGACAAAAACATCCAGGCTTTTGCCGAAAGAGAGCTGGCCAAACTGATGGCTGGCCAAGGTGTCAACATGGAAGGCAAAGTCCCAAAGAGTGCCTCTATTCTTGTTATGGAGCCTTCAACAGGACGAATGCTGGCGATCGCTTCTGCACCCACTTATGATCCGAATAACTACCAAGCGTCCAATGCGTCGACCCGGCGAAATATTGCGATCCAAAATGGCTATGAACCAGGGTCAACCTTTAAGATCATTACACTCGCAGCAGCGATTGAAGAGGGTGACTATAACCCGAAAGAAAGGTTTACAGATCCCGGTTATGCAACAATCTTAAACAAAAAGATCCGTTGTTGGAAAGCTGGCGGACATGGAACCCAAACCATGGTGGAAGTTGTCGAGAACTCCTGCAACCCAGGATTTATTATGCTGGGGCAACGCCTTGGGATGGATAAGTTTTATCAATATCTGACGGCGTTCGGTTTCGGCCAGAAGACAGGGATTGAAATGTCCGGAGAGGCGAAAGGTATCCTGGCCAAAAAGAAGAAAGCAACGGCCTTGGATCTGGCCACGATGTCCATTGGCCAAACCAATAATGTTACCCCCATTCAGCTCCTGACAGCAGTTTCTGCGGTTGCCAACGGAGGTACGCTGCTTGAGCCCCAGTTGGTTCAGGAAATTACGGTGCCGACTGGTAAAGTGCTTGTTCCATTTGCGAAGAAGACGGTGCGGCGGGTCATCAGTGAGGATACGGCCAAGCTGGAGCGTGAAATCCTGGAATCTGTCGTCACCAATGGCA
>Ga0074193_1002121_pt1 | contig 19547 bp, 15 predicted proteins | sample EPASupsiteHSE605_FD_64523 | JGI IMG/M metagenome (GOLD analysis project Ga0074193, IMG submission 64523) | Bioremediated contaminated groundwater from EPA Superfund site, New Mexico - Sample HSE6-05 | ecosystem: Environmental > Aquatic > Deep subsurface > Groundwater > Contaminated ... | reverse complement strand
ACAGCAATATGGTGCTGGGAGCTGTAACTTTCATTACAGGAGTGAGCGGTGCCGGAATCAATATTGGATCGGTCCAACTGCAGGGGATGGCCCTTGCGGCAATCGCAGGGGTGATACTATCGCTGCTTTTCTTCCTGTTCCGAAAGGCAGGAATTTTAACGGACACTTTGTAGTAGTTTTTAGCAACGTATAGATTTACAGGGCAATAATTTTATGAATTTTACAAAAGATTATTTATATAAATCCCAGTCAACCAGATATTTGCTAAAAACTACTGCAAAGCAAATTTGCATCGATGAAATATTTGTTTTTACTTTGTAAATAAAAGTACTTTTAAATGAAAGGCGAAAAGGATTATATTAATGATATAACTGAGATTCGCTCTATGATGGAGCGTTCTTCAAAATTTCTGGCACTCTCTGGATGGGAGGGTATTCTGGCAGGCATATATGCATTGTTGGGGGCATTCGTAGCCTATAATTTTTTTAATTTCAATCCGGATAAACACTTATATGCCTTAGAATCAGGAGGCACCACTTCCGGTTTGACAAACGTCTTCATCCTGGCAATAGCTGTATTGATTCTGGCATTAGGTTCCGCTGTTTTGTTTTCAAATAAGAAGGCTGGCAAGAGGGGTGAAAAGTTATGGAACCCTACCACCAGACGGTTGCTGGCAAATATGTCAGTTCCGCTTGTTGCGGGCGGACTACTTATCCTCGTCCTCATCTCCAAAGGGTTGATTGGTCTGGTTATCCCATGTACATTGATATTCTATGGTTTTGCCTTATACAATGCCAGTTTGTTAACATATAAAGCGGTGAGAATCCTGGGTTTTGTTGAGATAGGACTGGGCTTGATCAGCACTTACTTTGTTGAATACGGATTATTGATATGGGCCCTGGGTTTTGGGGTTGTACATATTATTTATGGTATTTACATGCATTACAAGTACGAAAGGTGAAAGTCTCTATAAACGGTTTACATAAAGCATTCGAAAGCAGGATCCGGCTAGGTATTATGTCGGCACTCGCTGTAAATGACATTCTTGATTTCAACTCTCTCAAGGAGTACCTCGACTTGACCGACGGTAATCTGGCGAGCCATATAAAAGCATTGGAAAAAGAGGAATTTATAGGGGTGGAAAAATCATTTGTCGGCAAAAAACCCAATACTAAATACTTTATGACTAAAGAGGGGAGAAAGGCGTTCAATGACCATCTTGAAGCATTGGAGGAATTTATAAAATCGGGAAGGCCGAAATAATTCATATATATATTTTTTACCTATTTACTTTGAAATACAAAGAACTTTTAGTTATTATTTAAAACATATAAAATCAAATTATTATGGAACAACAAAACATGAAAGACGAAATTCTTGCATTTTTGAACGACCCCGGGCAACTAGAAAAGATTTACAGGACAAACAAGGTGCATTTCAAACGAGAATTTGACACACTATATCCTGCGATTATTGGAAATCCAATAGCGGATACATGGAATGAAAGACTCAATTACGAAAGCGAATCAATTAAATGGGGCACAAGCAGGGAATTGCTGTTTGTCATCATTGCCGCGCTGGTTGCAGGTCTCATAGCCAAACTGCCGGCAATTTTTTCAATCGACCAGGAATTTTTCTATCCCAGGAATATCGGTTTTATCATTTTTCCTGTGTTGACGATTTATTTTGCTTGGAAGAACAGATTATCAACTGGTAAAATTGCCTTTATAGCTGGTATGACCCTCATTGGTTTACTGTTTATCAATTTCCTTCCCGACGTTAATAAGAGTGATACCTTAATTTTGTCGTGCATTCATCTGCCATTATTTTTATGGTCATTATTAGGTTTTGCTTTTGTCGGTGAAACCAAAAATAACGATGAGAAAAGACTTGATTACCTGAGATTTAATGGTGACCTGATAGTGATAACAACACTCATCCTAATTGCCGGTGGAATCCTGACCGGTGTAACTATCGGTCTTTTCGATCTGATAGGCTTAAATATTGAAAAGTTTTATTTTGAATATGTCGGAATTTTCGGTCTTGCAGCTGCCCCTGTTGTAGGAACCTACCTTACACGCACCAATCCGCAACTGGTGGGGAAGGTGTCGCCGGTAATTGCTAAAATATTCAGTCCTTTAGTATTAGTTATGTTAGTCGTTTATCTTACAGCAATCATTTTTTCGGGTAAGGACCCGTATAACGACAGGGATTTCCTGCTTATCTTCAATGCGTTGTTGATAGGTGTTATGGCATTGATTTTCTTTTCTGTAGCAGAAACATCCAAGAGATCAAAAAGCCATCCCGAGATCTGGATTCTCTTTCTTCTATCTGTAGTAACCATTATAGTAAATTGTATTGCCCTATCGGCCATTTTGTTCAGGATCTCAGAGTGGGGAATTACTCCCAACAGAGCCGCTGTCCTGGGAGCAAATGTCTTTGTTTTAATAAATCTGTTGCTGGTATCTGCACAACTATTCAGGGTATTAAGGAAAAGGCGTGAAATATCCGGAGTTGGAACGGTTATTGCTAAATACCTGCCAATCTACATAATCTGGACAGTTATAGTGACCTTTATATTTCCGTTGATATTCTGGTTTACATAAAATAAAAACGTGATTGATTTTCGTTTTTCTCGACAAACCATTTCATTTTGCCGATTTCAATATAAATATATATGTTTGTAATGGGTAATTAGTGTTATTTCTCACTTTAAAATTGACAATGGAAGAATTTATCGAAGGAATCAATAAAAGGGAAGAAAAATCGTGGGGAAACCTTTTTGATTTTTATTATGCCCCTTTATGCGCATATGCAGAAAAATTCCTTCGTAGCCACGATATTGCAGAAGATATTGTTCAGGAGACCCTTATTAAAATATGGACATCGTCTAATTTATTCGACAATAAACGTCATCTTACATTATACCTTTATAAAGCCATTTATAATAATTCAATCTGTTATTTGCGCTCTAACCGAGAGTCTGCAGAAATCACTAGTAATTTAGAAGAATTGAGTGAAACAGATTTCGCAGCTACTGTTAAAGAAGAATTGTTCCGACGTCTATACGAAGAAATTCAAAAGTTGCCAGAGCAAAGACGCAAAATAATTTTAATGAGTATTGACGGCAAATCAGGAAAGGAGATAGCGGAATTGCTCCAGATTAGTCTTAATACGGTTAAGGTTCAGAAATTCAAAGCCGTAGGAACCCTTAAACGAAATACCAAGAATACTCCGATACTCTTCCTTCTTTAAAAAAAATAAATTTCTCCATTTTTTTTCATTTTGGATAGTACTTTTATATGAATTTTTCATAATATACCTAAACACTTATGAAGAATGTCAGAAGAAACTAGATTTTACACCACTCTTCAATCCATTATTAACGATGAGGAGCAGTCTGTAAAACAACTTGAGGAGGTGAGAGAACTTTATCATAGAGGAGATGCATCTACCGACCTGAAACGTTACTATGCTTATGATAAAGAAAAGGCCTATAGGATGTTTCAGAGAAGTACCCACAGAACAAACCAACGAAAGGTTGTGTCTCGTGTTCTGTATGTTGCAGCCGCAGCTGCCATTCTTTTGGGAATTATCATTCCTTTCCTTGGCAAACAAGAGATTTTGACTCCATCTACAATATCACAGCTACCCGTAATTCCTGCTCTTTCAGATTCACTGCCACGCATAAAACTTGCCAACGGTGACATTATTGAGATTTCGGACACATGTAGCACTATTTGTGTAGAAGGTGTTCGTGCCACAATTAATAATAATACGATCCAGCTAAGTGGTAGCAGCGAAAATACTGCTTTGCAGATAAATGAAATTATAATTCCTCGAGGCCGGCAATATCGTATTACTTTGTCCGATGGAACAAGTGTGTGGATGAATTCAGAATCTACTTTGCGATTCCCTGATAGGTTTACGAAATCAAGAGATGTACAACTCAAAGGTCAGGCCTTTTTTGAGGTAGTAAAGGACGGTCGTCCGTTTAGTGTTACATGTTCAGTGGGTACCATATCAGTCCTCGGGACCTCTTTTGACGTGAAAAACTACGAAGGAGAAACCACTCAGGTTACACTAATCACAGGAAAAGTAACGTTTAAAGACACTCATAACGAGGTAACTCTACAACCAGGAGAACAGGCTTGCCAGACAGATGACGGCATCAAGATTTCGATTGTTGATACACATCGTTATACGGCTTGGAAAGAAGGGCTGATTTATTTTGATGACAACTTGGAAAATGTTATGCGAAATATTGAGAGAATATATGACGTGAAAGTTGTATACAGTTGTGACAGCTATAAGAAACTCAGGTTTATAGGGGAATGTTCACGATTTCAAACCATTGATGAATTCATGAAGCTGTTGAGCCTTACACAAGAATTTAATTATGAAATAAACGGAAATACTGTCAAAATAGAGTGACCAACGGAATGCGCGCTTCTGAAATCATTTCAATGACAAATTTCTGTTCCTTATTTATTATACCTAACAAAAAAACAAGATGAAAATTATTGACTTCCTTCATCTAAGGCCATTATTGTGTCATGCCAGAACAAAATGTTTTGTCATAACGTTGTGCCTTATTTGCTTCTTTGCATTACCATCTCTTGCTCAAAACCAGAGATATTCGGGAACATTTAAGAATGAAAATGTTCGGGTTGTACTTGAATCGATACAAAAAAACACCGGCGTAAAATTTGTTTATAACGCGGCATTGATTAATAATACAGCCATAATTACTATTACTGCTGACAATGAAACAATTGACAGTTTTTTGCGTCGTATTCTCAGCCCACTTGGACTTGACTTTGTTTGGCAGGATGGTGTGGTTGTAATCAGGCGTAAGAGTACCAATAACAAAAAGTTCAATATATCTGGATATGTAACCGATACCGAAAAAGAACCTTTGGCGGGTGTCCATGTATTGGTGGCTGGAACAACAGTTGGTGTTACTACGGACTCACAAGGTAAATATTCGATCAGTGCAAATCTGGATTGTGTTATTAGGTTCAGTTTCATTGGTATGGAACAGCAGTTCGTCCCTTGTAACAATCGTGATGTGATAGATGTTGTTATGAAGGAAGATATGAGAGTAATGAAAGACGCTGTTGTTACAGGTTATCAGACAATCAACCGCAACCAGTTGACCTCGGCAGTCACGACTTTAAAAATGGATGAAATCAAATCACCCGGAGTAACTACACTTGACCAAATGCTTGAAGGCCGTATTCCTGGTATGATCTTTATGAAAAATTCAGGTCAGGTAGGGGCAGCCCCAAAATTGCGTATCCGTGGTACTTCAACTATTCTGGGTAATCGCGAACCACTTTGGGTATTAGATGGCATAGTGCTTGCTGATCCCGTGAATGTTGACCCACAACAGATTAACGACCCTGACTTTGTAAATCTGTTGGGAAATGCCATTTCCGGTCTTAACCCTGATGATATTGAGCAAATAGATGTATTAAAAGACGCTTCTGCAACGGCACTTTATGGAGCAAAGGCTGGTAACGGTGTAATTGTGATTTCCACCAAAAAAGGCAAGGCAGGGAGACCTTCCATCTCCTATTCTGGAACATGTACAGTCTCTAGTCGTCCACATTACTACGATCGCTCGATCTATATGATGAATTCTGCTGAGAGAATGGACGTATCAAAAGAGTTGGTCGACCGCAAAATGTATTATAATAATATATCTCAATGGTCTGGATACGAACAAGCCATCCAAGACTATTATAAAGGGAATATCACTTATGCAGAGTTCAAGAGTCAAAGCGATTACTATGCCTCAATAAATACCGATTGGTTTGGAATGTTGTGCAGAAATGCAATCTCGCACAACCATACATTGAGCCTTTCAGGAGGTACTGCTAACATCAAGTATTATGCCTCATTAGGCTATTCTAATGAGAATGGAGTAATAAAAGGTGAGACTAACAAGAGATATTCGACCACTTTGAATGTAACAGCTAATTACAGCAAGTTCAATGCCCAGTTCTCCTTGTTGGGAAACTATTCTGAAAGAACCTACCTGCCAGCAGATTTAGGTGTTATGAACTATGCCTATAATATGAGTAGGACAATGCCTGCATATAATAACGATGGGAGTCTTTTCTACTACCCAAGGACAAACAGCGCCGGTCTCATTTACAATTACAATATTATGAATGAGATTAAAAACTGTGAGGATGCATCTACTGGAAATGGGTTGAATATGCGCACACAGATTCGTTATAATGTGTTGCCGTCTTTGAATATTGACGGTTTGCTTTCGTATAATATTACGAATAATACCAGAGAAACTTATTATACCAAAGACACTTATTATACGTTCAACCTGAGAGGCGACCAGACAGAACGTTGGGACCTTTGTCCTGTAGGTGGTGAACTTAGGCAGTCAGAAAATACCAATCATAGCTACACTGCACGGTTGCAGGCAAACTACACAAAATTGTATGGTGCTTCTAAGAGTCATTTGATAACTGCTTCGGCGGGTATTGAGATGAAATCTGATGAGAACAAAGGTTTTGATATGACACGTAGAGGCCACTTTACAGAATATGGTGGCTATTTTGATATGGTTCCCACTAAATTTTCGGGTTACTATAACCAATGGATGTCAACTAAAAATGCTCTCGGTTACAGGACACGTCAGCTTAACAATGAATTGGCATGGTATGCTACAGCAGGATACGGCTGGAAAGACAGATATATATTTAATGTACATCTACGTGGTGAGCAATCTAATCTGTTCGGCTCACGTGCCAATAACGAGTTTATGCCTATTTGGGCTATTTCAGGACGCTGGAACATGAAAAAAGATGTATTGAAAGATGTTTCATGGATTGATGATATTGCTATGCGTGTTTCGTGGGGATGGCAAGGAAATATGCTGCCTGGACAAACTTCACGCATGATCATGCAGATGTCTACTCTTACCAATCCTATATTTAATTCGGGTTATGCTACAATATCGAAATATCCTAACCCCGATTTGAAATGGGAAAGGACTTCATCGAGCAACTTGTCGTTAGATTTTGCTTTGTTTCAGAATAAAATCAGAGGTTCTGTCTCATACTTCTATAAGCATACAAGTAATGCTTTCTTGACAAAAACAATCTCTGAAATCAATGGTATAAGGCAATACGTGGTAAACGGCGGTACCTTGGAAAACCAAGGCTTTGAGTTGTCTCTTAGCTTCACTCCAATAGATAAAGCGAATCTTGGCGGCTCATCCCGTGGGTTTGTATGGCGTGTGGACCCTCAAATCGGTCAGGTTCTTAACAAAGTACTGAACCGTGCCATAAACAATAAAACCCATGTGTTGCGTGATGAGGTGACCTATAACGACTTTTTAAGCGGAAATATTGAGTTGTCAGGTAAACCAATAAGTACTTTCTACTCATACCGCTTTAAAGGTCTTAGTCCGGTAGACGGCTCACCTTTCTTTTACGGGTCTGAAAATGAATTATCACAAGAATATAAACAGAAATATGCCAAGATGAAACGCGAGGATGTGTACATGGCTGTCATGGAGGAATCTGGAACACGTGAGCCATATATTCAAGGAGGTATTTCAAACTACTTTGGCTACCGCAATTTTGGTTTGTCATTTAACCTGACCTACTCATTGGGTAACAAAATCAGGCTTATGAAAATTTGTTCAGGATATGCTTCCAATGTAATTTATCCTCAGCAGAACTTGCGCAAGGAGTTCACACAACGATGGAGAAAGCCCGGAGACGAAGCATATACTGACATTCCTGGACTGAGTGCAAGCAATACCGTAAACACTCCATGGTGGAATGTTTATCCGGCTACTGAATACTCTTTCGGTGGAACAGTGTACGATATGTATGACAATTCAAATCTGCGCGTTGTGAGTGGTGATTACCTGAAATTGCAGTCATTATCGTTCCGCTACAATCTCAGCGACAACATTGCAAAGAAGATTGGTGTGCAGTCAGCCTATATCAGCCTTTCCGGAACCAATCTGTTCACAATTTGCAATAGCAGACTGAAGGGCCAGGATCCAAGCCAGTCAGGTTCGACACCTAATATCAACATGTCTGTACGACCAACCTATTCACTTAATATCAATTTTACACTATAAAAGTTTTTCAGTATGAAGAAACTTACTTTCTGCATTCTTGTGTCGATTTTATTGACATCATGCAACAATTTTCTTGATGAATACTCGACGGATCTGAGATATTGCGAAACCGCACAAGATCTTGAATATCTTATGATTGGCGAAGCATTTCTCAACACTCCATCGCTATCTATATATTCTCAGTCCACTATGACAAAAAGCAATCTTGAAGGGTTGGTCAGCAGTTATAACTATCCATGGCTCAATGTAATGGATGATGATGCTGAAGTCTTTGTATGGGACTATGTATCTACTGATATGGGGACTCCTCTCTATATGCTTAGTGGCTTGCACAACTGGTCAATTTCTCCATTAATGGATGTGCTGTCTAAAAAATGGGAAGACACACAATGGGAAAAAATGTACAAAAAAATAGGAGCATTGAACTCTATTATATTTCAAGCAGAACAATTATCAGACAAAAAGGGTGTGGACCATAACCTTTTGTCTCATATAGGTGGAGAAGCTTATTTTCTTAGGGCGTATTATTATTTCTATCTAAACAATATATACGGATTACCTTACTCAAAGACAACTGCTTCATCTGATTTTGGAGTGCCACTTAAAACTAGTGAGGTTATTGAGGTTAAATATTTTTCGCGTGCCACTAATGAGGCTGTTTTCAACCAGATTGTTTCTGACCTGGAACATGCTGCTAACTATTTGCATGGTTATACTCCCAACACAAAACTACGTGTAGGGATAGGAGCTGTGAAGGCTCTTCAAAGTCGTGTCTATCTGTACATGGAGAAATATGATGAGGCCATTAAAGCTGCAGAGGAATTTGACAATCTGAGCTATGCCCTACTCGACCTTAATACTGTGGCGCCTAAAACTAACATCACATACCGGTCTTCTAAGGAGACAATCTTTACGGTAGGTGGTAATGAGGTCCCTGCTGTTTTCATGAACGATTCACTCTCTTCATGGGATGGCAACGATAACCGAGTATCTGCCTTCAAGGCTTCCAGTAACTTGATGGACAAGTACCAGACAGGTGACCTTCGCTTGAAAACCTTCTTCTATTCATCATCAAAAAACAGGGCACCAATTCCGGAGAAATATAAAACCTGGAAAACGTACAACGATCCCGAGGTTGTATCCTCAGTTTTTGCCATCAGGTATCCGGAGGTTATTCTTAACCATGCTGAGGCTCTTGCCATGCTTGGGAAGACAGATGACGCACGTCAGGCCATAGAGAAGTTACGCACCAAACGTTTTGCTTCTGCCATTATGAGCGATGTGCCTTCTACGGAAAAAGAACTTGTAACATTTATTCGTGATGAACGTCGTCGTGAACTCTGTTTTGAAGGACACCGCTGGTTTGATCTTCGCCGTTATGCAGTAAACAGTAAGTATCCTCTCGAAAACAACTTTGTTATTCGCCATCCTTCTTATTCTTATGATGCAAATTCAAAAATGAACTATCTGTCAGGATATTTTGAATTGGAATCATATGGAAAAGATAAAGCTGCATGGGTAGTTCCCGTTCCTGATTATGTGATATCATATAACAGGGGATCTATAAAGAATTTGGAACGCAAAACACGTAACCTGATTAAAAAATAAAATATGAAAAGAATAACTATAATAACTCTGACTCTGTTGATTTTCTGCACCTCATGTCAAAAAGAAAAGGTTACGAACTTCCCGGATTACGATAAGAATTGGTTTGTTTTAGAGGATAATCCTTCTGATCCGGCCGACCATGCAGCGTATCTCTTTTATAAAGAATATGGAATCCCAGTATTTTACAATGACACTATCGGAGTTCAGGAAAGAGTAGATGTTTGGGGACATAAATATACCCATTACGAACTACTTTCACTGAACTATTCGATGGGTGGTATGGCCTCATCTACCAGTTCTCCAACAATCAGCTCTTTGACATACTGCTCAAAACAAAGTGCGCCAAGTGCTATTAGATATCTGAAAGAGAATATCATGCCGCTTATTCCATCTGCTATTCACATACATAGCATTCTACTAGTTGAGAGTATGAATAGCCAGTCTTTCGGGAATTATGCTTTCAAAGGACTGAACACATTGGTGATTAGTTCAGCATCACAGTTGCCAACCATGACAGATGCCCAAAAGAAAAAATTCAATGGTGCAGTATTACGTGCTGCCTTGTCAGACTATATAATCAATCAAGGACACTTTGACACGGAACTCAATAAATTTTATAAGGTATCTAGTGATTTGTGCCCTACAAAAAATATCTACGGTCTTAATACCTATTATTTGAATTCTACTAATATCACTGGTCTGCCGGCAAATGTTCCCATAAATATCAACACCGTAGGATTCCTTTCTACAGATCCAAGCAGTTATTATTCTACGCCAAAAAGCACATGGATGGATGTAAATATGTATCTTGAAACTGTTCTTTCCGATACTCAGGCAGACTTCATAAGCCATTATGGGACATTTGACAACATTATGACCAAATATGCAATCATTAAGAGCATTCTTGAAAAAATCGGTTTAAATCTTAAATAAAAAACAAAATCATTAAATGAAAAAACAAATTTTAATAGCACTATGTGTTATTATGGGGTCTGTAGCCATAGCCTCTGCTCAGAATTCGATATTGAAGGGCTCCTTCAAACGAGTACAGGTTAAGAATATTCTAAGTGAGGATATTCATGTATACCTGCAAGAGAATGGTCAAATGAAACCTGTCTTGGAAAACATGATGAAGAAAGGGGAGTATACCTTCCAGTTTGGAATAGGCAAAGATCAAGGGATGTTCAATAAGATTTGCTATGTGGGGACAAATGGTGAATATTTTCCTGTATACATTGCTCCAAACAATACGGTTGAAATTAGTGCAGAAAATGGCAAGATCAATTTTGTGGGTAAACTCAACAAGGAAAACCAAGTAATTGCCAATTATTATAAAATTATTAATCCGTTGCACGAAATGATGTACACCAATCAGGTCAGAACAGCGAGCAATGATGAGATTGTTAAGGTGTTAAACGAGATAACTCCTCAAGCATTGAAGTTTGTGGAACAGATCAAAACAGGTAATACAGATTTTGACGGTTATATTAAATTTATGTTACCATATAGCCTGAAGAATGATGTGCTGCAATTATTCGCTCAAAGTCGTGGGTTTGAAGAGAACGCTTATCCGGAATATATTAAAAAACTTTTTGCTCAGGATAATTTTAGTTCGATGAAAGTACTGGAGCTCCCGTTTGCATATGATTTGATGCTGCTTTACGGTTTTGCTAAAGAAGTTATTAGCAAAAACCGCATGGGCGACGGTATAACCTTTGCCAGTGAAAACATTTCATGCAAAGAGTTGAAAGGAGAATTGGCATTATGGGCAATGGACCAAAATGTAATAAATGAGGACTTGAATGTTTTCGTAGGAAAATACAAGGATTATTTTATCACCAAAGCGCAAAAAGAGCGTTTTGAGAAGCTATATAGAAGAGTGTCTGTTAGAAAGGCAGGAAGTGATTGGGTGGATTTTGTCTATCCGGATATTAACAATGTACAACGAAAACTCTCGGACTATAAAGGTAAAGTGGTAGTCATGGATGTTTGGGCCTCATGGTGTGCACCCTGTCGCGCAGAATTCCCCAGCCTTAGAAAGTTAGAGGAGGAGTTCCAAGGCAAAGATGTAGTATTTATCGGCCTTTCCATTGATACCAAACAAAAGGATTGGGCAAGTATGGTTAAAGCAGAAAATCTACATGGAGTACAATTGTATACCAACAGTGAGGGTGCAATCGTTGACGATTACAAAATAGAAGCGGTACCTCAGTTTATTGTGTTCTCAAAAGAGGGTAAGACAGTTGTTTTTGATGCTCCAAGACCATCAGACCCTAAACTTAAAGAGATTATTGAAGCAGAATTAAAAAAATAGAGATGAAACATTCTATAGTATTTATTTCTTTTTTGGCTTTACTCTTGTCTGGATACAGTACTATGGCGCAGGAGAAAGGAACCAAGTTCGAACATATCAGTTTCAAAGAGGCTATTGCCAAGGCATCAGCCAGTAAGAAGATGATCTTTATTGATTGTTATACCAAATGGTGCGCTCCGTGTGCTAAAATGGCGACGCAGGTTTTTCCATTGGAAGAGTGTGCCAACTACTTTAATCCCAAGTTTGTATGTCTGAAAATCGATATGGAGGTGGGCGAAGGGAAAGAACTTATGAAACAGTTTGATGTAAAAGCATTCCCGACTTTTTTAATTTTGGATTCTAAAGGAACTGAATTAAATCGTATTGTGGGTGCTGCCAATGATGCCTCATCATTCATTAAGCGTGTCGAGGAGGCTTTACGTCCTGATAATTCGTTGGTCGAATTAAAAAAGGTTTATGAAGCAGACAAAACAATGGTAAACGGTATCAAATATGTAAAAGCCATGATGGAGTATGGTAGAGATACCGGCCCTGTATTGGACAGTGTTTACAAAAATGCTGGAGACTTTGAACGCTACAACACTCAATTCATGGAACTTTTCTTCAGCGAGCTGGATTACAGAAGTGATCGTTTCGACAGGCTCATGCTTGATAAGCCTTACCTGAATAGGGCCTTGGGCGCAGAAACAGTCAACCGGATGATTTTTGATCTGTACCGAAAGGGAATGTATCTCGTATCTGACGAACGTCCGCATAACTATACTGTTGCTGATGTAAAAAAAGCCGCCTTGCTCACGTCGTTGTTGGATATGCCACTTGATGATGCAGAAACACACCTTTGCAACATTGCGTTGTTTGTAATCAAAAAAGACTACGACGGAATGATTGGATATTATGACCATTACGTTTGGAATTTGCCAATCTCAAATTTTAAAGGCATTCTACATTCTTTGCTATACAGCAAAATTCCGAAAGTTTCTCCGGAGCAGCGCAAGGCAATAAAGACTTACTTTAAGAAAGCAGAAAAAAACTACGGATACGATGCAAGTCAATATTCTAACATGCAGGGGTCGATTAAAGATTAATCTGTAGAGGTAGTGCTCTTAATTGCATTTCTGGAGCGGTTTTGGAATTATACGTATTTCCGGGGCCGCTCCTTTGCTTGACAAATATTAAAAATTCTTAATACAAACCAATGAAAAAAATTTTATTACTAACAACCTTTTTACTGGCCCATGCCTTTCTGTCTGCTCAGGACAAGATGCTGGACCTTTTGAAAGAGGAGCTTAAAAGCCAGATGGCTACACTTCAAAAGGGAGAATATTCACCCTATTACATGAATTACAGAGTAATAGATAATTACACCCGTGTTATCAGATCTTCCATGGGTGGGACCAATACTGTAGCTGAGGATAAGCAGATAATATTTGTTCCTCAGGTTAGAATAGGATCTCCTGAGTTCGACAATTTCCATGAGTTGCAAAATGGCGTCCCTGTCAGTCCTTATGCCGGTCCGCCTACAATCCTTTTACCAATTGATGTCGAGAATAGTCCGGAGGCATTTAAGGAGATAATACGTGAAGAGGTCAACAATCGCTATAAATTCGCAAAGTCAGCTTTTGAAATAGATAAGGCAAAAAAAGGTGTACAGGTTGAAAATGAAGATAAATCACCAGATTTCACTGAGGCAAAAGCCGAAAAATATTTCGAGCCATCTCTTAAAGGTGATCAAATTTCCTTTGATATAGATTTCTGGAATAAGAGACTTAATAAGTATACAGCATTATTTACCCAAAACAAAGACGTAATTTCTGCCAATGCCACCTTGAGTTTTGAGATATGGAGAAAATATTTTGTTTCTACAGAAGGAGCTGAAATAGCAGAAAACAGAGTTTATATTCTTTTGACTATTACGGGATCCTCAATGGCAGAAGATGGCATGGAGCTCCCACTGAATAAGAGCTATATGGCATTTACCCTGGACGAACTTCCTTCCGAATCGTTAGTAAATAAAGATATAAAAGCCATGTCTGCTAAACTTTCTGAGCTGAAAGTTGCACCACTTGTACAACCATTTACAGGGCCAGCTTTGTTGTCTGGTTCAGCAAGCGGTGTTTTTTTTCATGAGATATTTGGGCATAGGGTTGAAGGACAAAAGATGAAAAGTGATAACGACGGCCAGACTTTTAAAAATATGGTTAGTGATTACGTCCTTCCTAAAAACCTTAGTGTATATATGGATCCTACTATGAAGAGATATCATGGTCACCAGTTGAATGGTTATTATATCTTTGACGATCAAGGCGTAAGAGGAGAAAGAGTGGAGGTTGTAAAAGATGGTAAGCTAGAAAACTTTTTAATGACAAGAACCGGACTTACAGGATTCCCTAAATCAAATGGTCATGCCAGAGCTCAATTTGAATACGATCCGACATCACGTCAATCAAATCTAATTGTGGAAACGAATGAATACAAAAGTGATGCTGAATTGAGAAAACTTTTGATCGATGTGGCCAAAAAGCAGGGTAAGGAGTATGGGTACTTCTTTAAATCTGTAACTGGTGGTTTTACCCAAATAGGCAGGTCTGCCACTAATTCATTCAATGTGACCCCCCTTGAGGTTTACAGAATTTATGTTGATGGAAGAAAAGATGAGCTTGTAAGAGGTGTGGATATGATTGGGACCCCTCTTTCAATGTTCTCAAATATTGAATATGTTGGTGGAGATTTTGAAGTTTTTACCGGAATTTGTGGAGCCTCTTCCGGGAATGTTCCCGTGACGGCAATCTCACCAACTATCCTTGTAAATAAAGTTGAACTCCAGAAGAAAGCAAAGCCAACAGTAACACCAGCTTTATTACCTCGCCCCTAATAACTAATTATTAACATTTGAGAAATGAAGAAAACAGACATAATATTAAGAACAATTTGTGCATTGCTTCTCTTTCAGTTGCTATCGGCACATACAATGTTTGGACAGAAAAGCGATGGCGTACTATTTAAAGCCATGCAGGATGAGATGAACCGCACAAAAAATGAACTTCATCTTCCAGGAGCGGCAGCGACATTCTTTGTTGGTTACACCGTGGCTGAAAATAGGTATATATCAGTAAGCAGCACACTCGGAGCCGTTACATTCATAAAGGAGAGCCCGAAAGAGAGAATAAATTGTGTAAACCTATATGTAGGAGACAATCAGTTTTCAAGCGATTACTCATATTCAGGCAATGGCGTAAATTCCAACTCTTTTACATGTACAGAAGATAATTATGACCAATTAAGAAGAAATTTCTGGCAAACATCTGATGTAGCATATAAATTTGCTGTTGAAGTTTATAAATCAAAAAAAGCAGGAATTAAAACGGCCACTCTGTCTGATGAGGAAAAAGCTTTACCGGATATGCTCCCCTTAAATAAAGTTGAAGTATCAACATCGGGGATATCTGAGTTTGATCCTAACAAAAAAGTCTATGAAGATCTTTCAAAGACTTTATCAAAGATTTTCATAAAGTATCCTGATATTTTCTCTTCATCTGTGGATATTGATGAAATTCAGACAATCTATTACTATTTAACTACAGAAGGCACAAAAATCAAAGAACCAGTAGAATATGTTGCAGTTACAATGAGTGGTAAGATTAGAAATACTAAAGGGCAACTTCTGGAGGATAGAAATGTAATTTATGCAAAATCCTTTGAGAAACTTCCCTCTGTAGAAGTTCTCTCTGCTGCTGTGGATAAATTTGCAGCTCACCTTGAGACTCTCCGTGCAGCAGCCAATATGGATGAGTACTATCTCGGCCCGGTGCTGTTTGAGGATGCTGCCTCTGCAGAAATATTTGCATGGAATCTTGTATCTCCATCAGGTATAATGGCATTCAGAAATCCAATACGAGTAAATTCGTCTGTTTACAGAGCTGAAAATTTAAATGAAGCATTGGGTGTAAAACCATTGGAAGAAAGAATTAACAAAAAGGTAATTGACAACAGGCTGAATGCCACAAATTGTACAGATCTCAAGGAATATAACGGAGAATCATTAATAGGATCCTATAACTATGATGCTCAAGGAGTAGCGCCGGCTAAAGAACTGAAAATAATAGAGAACGGCATATTGAAATCTCTGTTGGGCACAAGAGTTCCTACAAAAAAAATTAAGGGATCAACAGGAAGTCTGAGATATGGCGCGATGCCAAGGGCGATTATATTTGGAGTTGTTCCGGGGACACTTGTTATAACTGCTCCAAATGGCACCACGTCTGCAGAACTTAAGGCCCAACTTATCAGCACTGCTAAAGAAGAGGGTTTGGATTACGCATATATTGTAAGAAATATTAATGGAGATGGAAATCAGTATATTTACAAAGTGTCAGTAAACAATGGTTCCGAAACGCTTCTTACAGGAGCTGAAATATCGCCTATTCAGCTTTCTAAACTTAAAAGAGTGCTTGGAGTGAATAAGGAAGAAACAGTTTATAATTATTTATATAAAGGCAATATCCCTACATCAATTGTTGCCCCTAAATCTGTCCTTATTGAAGATGTGGAGATAATGAACAAGCCACTTTACGTTCAGAATGAGTCTCCTTTGATCAGAAATTAAATCCATAAATTACTATAAATTATATTTACTTTTGTTTGGCAAATCCCCATCCTAAATGAAAACAGGTAGCATTCTTGTAGTTGATGATAATAAAAATGTACTAAGCGCAATACAATTATTATTAGATAATTATTTCGAGCATGTATGGACATTGTCCTCGCCTAAAACTCTGATATCCACTATAGGAGAGAAAAAGCCGCAGATAGTTTTACTGGACATGAACTTCTCTGCCGGGATCAATTCAGGAAACGAAGGGCGATTCTGGTTGTCTGAGATAAAAAAATTATACCCCAATTTACCTGTTGTGCTCTTTACAGCATATGCCGATATTGAATTAGCGGTAAATGCACTTAAGGAGGGGGCCAGCGATTTTGTTGTCAAGCCTTGGGATAATGCAAGGCTTGTCTCAACCCTGCATTCGGTACTTAAGAGTAGTGATAAACGTAAATATGCCGACCTGCCACGGGTTTGGTGCGAGGATGATATTTGCTGGGGAAAATCTATGGCTATTGAAGATCTCCGCACAGTAGTAATGAAGGTGGCGCATACAGATGCAAATGTATTGATCACGGGAGAAAATGGGACAGGAAAAGAGCTGATAGCTAAAGAGATCCACCGGTTATCTACAAGATCTGGCAATACTATGGTTAGTGTAGATATGGGAGCAATAAGCGACACCTTGTTTGAAAGCGAACTGTTCGGACACGCAAAAGGTGCTTTTACTGATGCCAGAAATGACCGCGCAGGAAAATTTGAGATCGCAGACAATGGCACTCTCTTTCTTGACGAGATAGGGAACCTTAGCTATCCATTGCAGGCAAAATTACTATCTGCCCTCCAAACCAGACAAATAACCCGTGTCGGAAGCAATAACCCTCTTCCTGTCAATATAAGACTGATATGTGCAACTAACAGAAATCTTTTTAACATGGTGAGAGAAGGGGAGTTCCGGGAGGATTTACTCTACAGGATCAATACTATACATATAGAGGTTCCGCCTTTAAGAATCAGACCAGAGGATATTGCTAAACTGGTGGAATTCTTCATGGATAGACTTACCCGAAAATATAAAAAAACTGATCTTGTAATAAGCGATAAGGCTGTCACAATGCTTGAGAATTTCTCTTGGCCAGGAAATATAAGAGAGTTACAACATGCTCTTGAAAAGGCCATTATCCTGGGAGAAGGCTCTGTGTTACAACCTTCAGATTTCAATCTCCATACAATAAATCACAAGAACGAGGTAACAAGTACCCTCTCTTTAGAAGAGATGGAGAAAACATTGATAGAAAAGGCTTTGAAAATGAATAACAATAACATATCTGCTGCTGCAGCTGAGATGGGTATTACGCGACCGACGTTATACAGTAAAATCAGAAAATATGGTCTTTCATAGAAGAAATCCATAAAATGTTTAAATCCATACAATACAAGTTAACCCTCTTCACAATCCTTCTTACAATTTCTGTAGCAGGGGCAACATACTTTTTTATTAAAGCTGAAGATTTTTACGGAGCTGCCTGTTTATTTTTAGTTATCTATTCATTGTATTGCCTTAACCTGCACTACAAAAAGTTCAACAAGAACATTCTCTTTCTGCTGAATGCCATGGAAAATGGAGATTACTCTTTCCATTTCTCCGAGGTAAGGTTGTCTGGCAGGGAGAAGGAGTTGAACATGATGCTTAACCGCATTAAGGAAATTTTGGCAAAAACGCGTAAGGAAGTCATTGAGAATGAGAACTTCCTGAGTATGATCATAGAAAGCGTATCTACCGGTATAATGATACTTGACAAGAAAAATAATATAAAGTCAGTAAATCAGGCGGCTTTACAGATGTTGGGATTACGCATATTCACTCATCTTAAACAGTTAAGTGTTGTTGACGAGAGCTTTCCTGAGTTGTTCAGCAACCTGAAGCAAGGAGATAACACTCAGGTCAAGATTATCAATGAGCGCGAGGAGATACAGATAAGCTTACGTTTATCGAATATTGCCTTGAAGAGAGGAGATATGAAGGTGATAACTCTTAGTAATATAGGAAATGAGCTTGAAGCCAAGGAGATGGAGTCATGGATAAGATTGATAAGAGTAATGACCCATGAGATTATGAATTCAATCGCACCTATAACATCGCTGAGCGAGACGCTTCTTTCCTCCTACAAACAGTCGGACCATGTAGAAGATAATCGGGACAAGAACACCATAAAAGCTCTTGAGACAATAAACGGAACAGCCAAAGGGCTGATATCCTTTGTGGAGACTTATCGTAAATTTACTGCCGTGCCTAAACCACAGTGCATTAGCTTCAATCTTTTAACATTAATTGAGGATGTGATTCAACTAGAATCTTTCCAAATTAAGGAAAAAGGAATTGATATACAGATAGAAGGGTGTGGTACAGTACTGAAAGTAGATGCCGATTATTCTCAGATCCGTCAGGTTCTGGTAAACCTTATAAAGAATGCGATTGAAGCCATTGAACCAGACAAACAGGGGGAAATTAAGATAGTAATATCAGATGAAGAAAGAGTAAAAATAGATATATGTAATAACGGAAGCCCAATTCCTGAGGAGATAGTGCCACATATATTCATCCCTTTTTTCACAACAAAAGATTCGGGCAGTGGAATAGGATTAAGCGTATCCAGATATATTATGAGGCTGCATGGAGGGAACCTTAAATACCATGCATCAGGAAGCTGGACAGTCTTTAGTATAGACTTTTAAATTACTACTATCTAACTGTAAAGAAATTTATCACTCAGTGTTAAAATATTTAACAAATACGCATCACAAGGTATTTGGTAATATAAACACTGTCAGACGTTTGTCTGCTTTGGCCTGATGTTGGTCACTAGGGTTGCAAAATGCGGTTCTAATGAGATCAACCTTTC
>Ga0074193_1002118_pt1 | contig 19578 bp, 10 predicted proteins | sample EPASupsiteHSE605_FD_64523 | JGI IMG/M metagenome (GOLD analysis project Ga0074193, IMG submission 64523) | Bioremediated contaminated groundwater from EPA Superfund site, New Mexico - Sample HSE6-05 | ecosystem: Environmental > Aquatic > Deep subsurface > Groundwater > Contaminated ... | reverse complement strand
GAATTGCAGTCAGCAATAGAATTTATGTGCTTTAATTCAATATTTTGTTTTTCTGCTTTTAATTGAAATTGTCCGTATACCAATTGGCATATTGAATTAACATTAACAATACGTTCCACAATTTTTTCCTGTCCCGCCTCAATTGTAGCGATGTTCACTATATCTGTGATTATTGAAAGTAGCTGGTTACTGCTCCTTACTATTATATCGGAGTAACTTTTACTCTCCTCGGGAAGCAGATCCGGTTCGTTGAGCAATTCAGCAAATCCAACAATTGCATTCATTGGTGTGCGTATTTCGTGAGAGATGTTATGAAGGAATGCAGTTTTAAGACGATCACTCTCTTCGGCTCTCCTTTTGGCAGAGAGTAACTCTTCGTTTTTTTTCCTCATCTCCGATATATCTCTTGCTACGCCTATAAGAGCAACAGGTTTTTTATTTTCGTCTTTTATTACAGATGTGGAGAGAAGTATCGGAAAATGCGTCCCGTCTTTTTTTGTATTTATCATCTCGCCTCTCCAGCCTCCATCAATTGTTAGATTGAGAATGTCTGTGTTATAACCTGCATCTGCATCCTTGGTTCGCAATATTCCAATGTGTTTGCCTATTAACTCGTTTTCAGAATATCCGTATGTTCTTGTAAAGGCCTCGTTAACATATAGAAGGATATCATTAGTATCTGTAATGGTAACACATTCGCTTATACTCTCAAGTGCATGAGCCATAAGCTTCACATTCTTTTCAACCTCTTTCTGTTCTGTAATATCCTGAAGAATACAATGGGTTTTTTCGAAGCTACCATCCTGTTTGTGTCCTATACGTCCGTCAAAAGCAATGAACCTGCGTTTACCGTCCTTGTGCAGCATCTCAAATTCTGAATGTATGAATCCCTGCTCTTTGAAAATAGGAAAGCGTTCTCTAAAAGTACCTACAAACTCGGGGGCAACAAAATCTCCAAACCATTTACCTATAACCTCCTCTTTTGCATATCCCAAAGTATCTAGCCAGGCTTCGTTAACCTCAATGAAGAGAGCATTTTCATCAAGTGACTGATAGCCCAGAGGGGCTCTTTCGAACAGATGTATAAACCGTTCTTCACTTTCTCTCAGAGCAACCTCAGTTTTTTCCCGGGCTTTGTTTTCTGCCATAAGGTCGTTAAGAGCATTGAGCGTTGCAATCTGGCTCTGTTCAAGTTTTTTAGTGCGCTCGGCCACAAGTTCTTCAAGCCTGGCTTTCTCATATCTCTTTATTTGATTGGCTGCCTTAATCTTTACCATGGCCCTTATCTGGGCAGTAATTTCGGTTTCATCAATTGGTTTTGTGAGAAAAGCCTCGGCTCCTACCTCAAGCGCCTTTATCCTGCTCTCTTTATCGCCCTTGGCTGCAGTCAGGAAAATGACAGGAATATCACTAATCCTTTCATCATGTTTGAGCCTTCGGCAAACCTCAAATCCGTCCATGACAGGCATGAAAATATCAAGAAGAATGACATCGGGATTTTCCGTTATAGCAATTTCAATACCCTCAGGTCCCGATAATGCCATTAATACAACATAATCTGGAAAAGCATCTTTGATTATGGCTTTTAAACTTATCAGGTTGTCGTTTCTGTCGTCTATTGCAAGAATCTTTACCATGGGTTAATGTGCTAATGTGCTAATTTGCTAATGGGTTAATTTGAGAGCCATTCCTTTATTACACGTGAGAAAACATTGTTGTCTATAGGTTTTGGAACATATCCATCGAACCCCAACGATATGAAGTTCTCCTTGTCTCCCTTCATTGCGCTTGCAGATACAGCTATTACAGGAGTGTCCTGCAGAGTTTTATCATTTCTTATCTCTCTCAGGGCTTCAATCCCGTTTATTCCCGGGAGAGCAATATCCATAAGAATAAGATGTGGTTTATGTTTTTTTGCCAGTTCAATGGCCGTTACACCATCTTCTGCTTCCAGAATTGTGAACTTACCGGTGAATAGAGCCTTTAAGGTAAGCATATTATCGGGATTGTCCTCTACAACCAGTATTACCGGGATTTCCATTTCTGAGAGGTGAACCTTTGTAGCATGGTGAGGTGGTGTAAGATAATGTTCAGGATACAACATCCTTTCTACCTCTCTTAGCAATTGATCCTTATTTATATCTCCCTTTTGTATCAGCTGGTGTATACTATTATGCTTAAGAAATGCCAACTCCTCTTTTGTCACATATTTAGCTGTCAATATAATTACAGGTAACCGGCTTGTTTTATCCACTTCCCGGATATGCTTAAGAACTTCAAATCCATCTACACCGGGCATCATGAGGTCGAGAATCATTGCATCAGGTATGTGTTGCTCAATTTGTTCAAGAGCTTCGGCTCCGTTATGTGCAACCATTATTTTGAAATTCTGCGTTTCCAGCATGTCTTTCATCTGCACAACTATTGCATCGGAGTCTTCTACAAGCAAAATGGTTTTTGCAGGGTCCATTGAATGGTCTGCAATGCCGACAGTTTTACTCTCAGCTTTAAAGTGTTTGGGTTCGGTTAATCCGGAAGCAGTTAGACTGGCTGTAGATTTTACGGGTAGACAGACAGTGAATTTTGATCCTTTGCCCGGCGAGCTTTCAACTGTAATATCACCACCTAGCAGGTGGGCGTATTTTTTGGCGATAGCAAGTCCGAGACCTGTGCCACCATACCTTCTGGAGTTACTTCCGTCAGCCTGCCGGAACTCCTCAAAGATATGTGAGAGCTGGTCCTTATCTATTCCAATGCCGGTATCTGTAACGACAATGTAGCTTTTTTCTTCTTTAATTTCTACGGCAACCTCTACTTTGCCCTCCTCTGTGAACTTTACAGCATTCCCGACAATATTTTGAATTATATGCCGAATCTTTTCAGAATCACTTATAATATTTTGAGGAGTGTTCCCTGATTTGAAGATGAGCCGGAGATTCTTCTGTACAGCTTGTGGTTCTATCATCTCCACAACATCTCTGGTCAATTCGGACAAGTTGAATTTCTGTATCTCAATCTCTTCTCGTCCGGCCTCAATCCGCGACAGATCCAGAATATCATTTATGAGGGCAAGGAGTTGCTTGCCATTTCGTTCAATGACGTCGAGATAGCCATGTTCTTCAGACGGAACGGTTCCTTTAAGGCGACGGTTCAGTACACCTGATAGCGCAATCACTGAATTCAGAGGGGTGCGAAGTTCGTGACTCATATTGGAAAGGAACACTGTCTTCATGCGGTTTGAGTCGTCAAGCTGATTTTTTTGCATCTCCAGTTCAGTGTTCTGTGCGCTCAGTTCATCAGCCTGAGCAGATAGTTCTGTTTTCTGTGCTTCCAGTTCGCGATTCTGCAGTTCGAGTTGCTGCGAGAAATTCAGTATCTTCTTATAGGCAAGTACGCCATCCATTCGTGCACTCAGCGTGCTAAGAATGGTGTCGATGAGACGAATGCTGTTATTGTTGAATTTTTTGATGGTGACAAGTGAAATTACTGCTGCTGTATCGTTACCGGTACTAATAGGAATTGTGATAATCTCTTTTGGCTTAAACCCTCCGTTTACTGTAAGAAATGTAAAACGTGTGTCGTCAGGGATATCTGTTATATGATATACCCTTTTTGATGCAAGGGCCGGGCCGAACTCTCCCTCGAAATGTGTTGCTGAGAAAGACTTGCAACCTTCCATTTCCATACCGATGCATTCGAAGTGGTCAAAATAGGTTTTTTCATCATTAAGAAGATAAACTGCTCCCATTTGTGCTCCGGTATGCTCAATCAAAGTTCTAAGGAGTGAGTGGCAGAAACGATGTGCATCGTCTTCACTCAGCATTATTCCGGCAAGCTTGGCCGCCTGCGAATTTAAGGTCAGCTCTGTTTCTATGGTGTCTGCAAGCTCATTGAAGGAATCAGACAACAGGCCAAACTCGTTACGAGACTTGTACGTGCTCCTCACCTCAGTTTTGCCTTCACGGAATAGTTGCGTAATATTAGTTAGCTCTTTCAACGGACCATTTATAGCTTTTCTTAGAATAAATACCAGTAAAAATGTAAATAACAGAATAATAGAAATAAGAATAATCAGTTGTCGGTTAAGGGATTCTTTAAATTCCACGGCGTTTTTATAAAAAAGCTCTGCTTTATTGTTGGCATAATTATCAATAATCACAATCTCATTCATAAGTTTTGTAACAAGGCTTCCTCCCTCTCCATCCGGTTTTGTACGATCCAGAGCCTCATTAACCCTTCCCTCGTGCCGAAGACGGATAGTTTCTTCACGAACGGCCCTCCACTTAACAAAACTATTGTAAGCAGAGTCAATGTCGGAACGCTGGCCCAGATACTGACCATACAGAAAGTCAAACTGTTTAAAGGCACTGGCCTGATATACCTCTATCTCACTGATAAAAATTTCTGTATCCATATTGTTTGCGCTTACAACCATGTCCTTCATGGCTCTGTGTATGATAAGCACATCGGCTTTCAACTCTCCGAGAGCCCGTCTTACCTGTAAGGGGTGTTCATACAGGTCTTTGGTCTGATTAGCTATTTTATTAGAATGATCCAATGATGTATAGCCAAGAAGCAAAATCAGCAGCAGAATTATTCCAAAGCTGATCTTGAGTTGAGTTCCGATTTTTAGGTCTGTTATTTTCATGGTGTTAGGTGTTTATGGGCAGTAGGCAGTAGGCAGTAGGGGGAATGGGGCAATAGGCAATGGGCAATGGGCAATAGGCAATAGGCAATAGGCAATGGGCAATGGGCAATAGGCAATGGGCAATGGGCAATGGGCAATGGGCAATAGGGGGAATGGGGCAGTAGGCAATAGGCAATAGGCAATGGGCAATGGGGGGCAAGGGGCAGTAGGCGGGTTGCTTTCGTAACACGGAAAATATCTTTGTAGACATAACATGTAGTCAGTCAAAATTATATGGCTATTAATTTTTTTCATTCATTCATTACAAAATACCAATCCTATTGCCTATTGCCCAATGCCTATTGCCCAATGCCCAATGCGCAACCCGAAAAATATTTGCGGAGGCATAACGTGGTAACAATCAAAATTATATGTCTATTAATACTATCTATTCACTACAAAATACTACTACTAATGCCTATTGCCCAATGCCTATTGCCCAATGCCTAATACCTACCTAAGCTTCAAAATCAACGAAGAAATCATTTTTCCAATCTCATTAATTCTGCAGCGAATGCCTTCCGTTTCATTTGGTTGAAAGTAATTCAACCTTACACATAATTCAATCTGTGTTTCCAATTCTAACAGGGACCCTCTTGCAATTGATAGAAACTGAATATAGTTTCCTGTTGACTGCCTTCCATATCCCTCAGCAATATTTGAAGGAACAGAAACTGCAGACCTTCTGATCTGAGAAGTCAATCCAAATTGTTCCTTGAAAGGAAGTGCTTCAGTCAACTTGTATGTAATCTCTACCAAATCCATGCTTTTCTGCCAAATAATTAAATCTTTATGACTTTTCACCATTTTATACCCTCCCCACATAAAAATACAAAATACTATTACTACTGCCTACTGCCCATTGCCTATTGCCCAATGCCCAATGCCTATTGCCCAATGCCTACTGCCTCCTAAACACCCCTGAGTTTAAAAATACCTCCTTGTAATTGTGACCCTTCAATATTTCCCTTTCCGAATCACCGGTAATTAAGTAACCGTCGGGAGCCAGACAGTTACCCGTTTTTTCCAGAATAACCTGACGATATTCCGGTTTATAATAGAACAAAAGGTTGCTGCAGAATACCAGGTCGAAGTTGCCGTATACGCTTGTGGGAGGGCATGAGCCTTGATCTGTAAGTAAGTCAAAAACAGAAAATTCGAGATACTTATAGAGCTTTGATGATACAGTATATATATCTCCCAGCTTAGTGAAATATGAATTAACTCGTCTAAGGGTGGTTTTGCCTAAGCAAGAAGAGATGTATGCTCCTTTACGGGCGTTTTCCAGTTCTTCATTATTAATGTCAGTGGCAAAAATACGACAACTAATGTTTTCTCTTAAAGCTTCAAAGATTTCGTCAAAAAGAATGGCCATACTAATTGCCTCTTGTCCCGCAGCGCAGGCAGCCGACCAAATGCGTATCTCCTTCTGTTTGTTCTTCCTCTTTTTTTCAATTAATGCCGGAAAGATTATTTGCTCGAGATATGCAAATGTTATAGGATTGCGGAAGAATTCGCTGAAATTAATGTTGAGCGAATTAAAAAAAGCATCGGCTTCACTCTTGTTAGTTTGTAAATAGAGGTAATACTCTCCAAAAGAATGTATGCCCAATGCAGACATTCTTTTATTCAGAGATTTTCTCAGGAATGAATCGTCGAACTTAGAAACATCCATTCCGTGGGAGACGAACAATAGCTCACTTACTATCTTTACCTCTCCGGTCATATCTTGTACTTCTTAAAGTACTAAGATAAGAATTTTGTTGGAAAAACTAGTATCCCAGTTTTATGAGGCCCTCTTCTCCGTTTGATTTCTCTTCTTTAGACTGTTTACCCAGTTTAAATGAATTAATGTTGAAACTCATACCTATCCAAAAAATTCTTGAGTCTGCCTTACTGTAGTTATTCAGACGGAACACTCTGTTATTGGTCTCTATGGCCCAGCTTCGGGTATTGAAGATATCAGTTACAGAAAAAGTAACGGCTAACTTGTTATCTAAAAACGATCTTTTTACAGAGGCATCGGCATAGTAGACAGACTGCAATTTAAACTGAGGAAGAGCGACTGGTGAACTATAGCTCAATTGTAGCTGTATGTCACTTCTGGAATCAGGAAAATATTGAAACTTAACGTTTCCTGCCCATGCAAATCCTTTGGAAGAGAGGTCGGTTCCTTTGTAGTTACCTTTGCTCTCATTATAGAAGAAAGAGAGTGACGGGTTAACAGACAGCTTTTTTCCGATGTTCAAACCCAAATCAATATCGGAGCCAGCCTTTTGCTGCTGAGTGGCATTTGCATATGTGATAAGGAGCTTATCCGCCGCAGACAAGGTAGTAATCTGGGTTATGAAATCTGTTGTTATACTGTAGTATGCGTTCCACCTGAATTGTGTTTGCTTTTTCTGAAACGAGTAGTTGAGCTCAACTTTGTTTATTAATTCCGGCAATAACTCTCTGTTGCCCGATTCGTAGGTCATCTGATCTATTACACTTACGAAAGGGTTAATCTGAGGGTAAGCCGGTCTGGTAATTCTTCGAGTGAAGCTGAACGAAAGATTTTGCTCTTTGCTTATATCGTATCGTGCTGTCAAGTAGGGGAAGAGGCTCATTTTAGTCTTGTAGTCGTTCTGACCTGTAGATATCTGATTCAGGTATGAGGTGCTATATTCACTTCTGAAACCCAGTTTATACCCGAATTTTGGGATCTCTTTAGAATACATGAAGTATAAGGCATAGATATACTCTCTGTGTTCAAGATCGTTGCTGAAGGCAGGGTCGAGTACCCATAAAGGGTCAACAGCATTGAAAAGAGACGGATCGGGATTGACATTGTAGAAATGATAGACAAAGTTGTTCCACCGCGAGAAAAACTTGATACCTGTCTCTATTTTGGTTCCTCTTTTGAAAGCCTTCATGTAATCGGCCTGAAGTGTTGCATTTGTGGGTGTACCGCCGCCATCTGACTTCTGTTTTAGTAGGTCGTTGGTCCAGTAAAGTGCTGGTCTGGAGCCTCTGGTTCTTGAATAACCACCTTCGAAGGAGAGTTCATTCTTGCCTTTTTCTATAATCCGTTTGTAAGAAAATGTTCCTTCTGCCGTTTTGCGAGAAAAGGTGATGTCGTTGAATCGTGTATATTCCTGGGTGGACAAAGTGATGTCCTCGTATGCCGTAATGTGCTGCTCTGTGAATATCGAAGGAAACATTCCTTTGACATTAAGAGAGAAAATATCCTTTTTTGTTGGTTCTGCCATAAGCGACAAAGCAATCATATGAGTGGAGTTTTTCCTCTCGGAACTCGCTATCTGATTGACAATAGATACAGGGTTCAGAATCTCTCTTGTGAGCCGGCTATCAATCATCTCTCTCTCCATTCGTCCGGAATAGTTGAGAGTTGCTCCCCATATTCCTTTCTTGTAGTTCAGGTTCACTCCGCCGTTGAGCCTGTTGCTTATGCCGTAATTTGCTGTCAGAAGGGTGCTGAAGCCTTCAGCGGCGCGTCTTTTAGAGATTATATTAATAACTCCACCGGAACCCTCTGAGTCATATCTTACGTCGGGGCTTGTGACAATTTCTACATGGCTTATGTTTGTTGCAGGAATGGAACTGAGAGTCGTTAATGTAGTAGGTCTTCCGTCAATAAGAACCAGAACGTTCTTGTTGCCCCTGAGGTATATATTGTTGTCGTTGTCTATAGTTACAGCAGGCTGACTTTTAAGAACCTCTGTTATACTTCCGGTTGAGCTGGCTGTGCTTTTAGAAAGGTCAACCTTAGTCTTTTCTATTGATATCTGCTTTTCGTCTGTTTTTCCTGTAACTGTTGCTGCGGCTATTGTAAAGCTATTTAAAACCAGCATTATAGGAGTGTCAATTTTTTTATTTGATCCGTCTATTGAGCATTCAACTTTTTGTGAGATATATCCCATGAAGTCTACCTTTATGTAGTAGCTGCCATCCGGAACTTCCTGAATTGTAAATTCTCCTCTTTGATTTGTGATTGCAGCAGTCAGCAATGTATTGTCGACGGTTTTGTAAAGGGCGGCACTGGCGAAATCCAGAGGTTTTAAGCTCTCTTTGTCAACGACCCTCCCCGAGATTGTATATTTGCCTTTTTTGTTGACAGAAGGTTGTGCATTGGCTGTTATTGTTATAGAAAAAATAAAGAAAACCAGAAGTGCTAACGGAGAGAATTTATTCATTGCAGGTTTATTTGTGTCTGATTAAGACAACTAATCTACAACAAAGTTTAAGGAGAATTGTCGATTATGTCAGATATAGCTTTATTTTAGATATGAGTTCCTCACGTTTGAATGGTTTGCTTATAAAATCGGAACAGCCGCACGACAATGCTCTCTCCTTATCTTCATCTGAAGAATATGCTGTTAGTGCTATAACCGGCAGTTCCGGCCTCTTCTTTTTTATCTTTGTCGTTGCGTCGTAACCATTGAGATAAGGCATTTTTATATCCATAAGAACCAAATCTATTGCGAGATCGGAGCTACAGAGGTCTATAACCTCCTTGCCATCTTTGGCCCTAATGATAATATAATTGAGCCCAGCCAAAAGTTTCTGTACTAGAAGAAAATTAATGTCTTCGTCTTCTGCAACAAGCAGTATTTTTGAGTTTTTTTCCAGGACCTGTGCAGAAATTGACGTTTCATCAATTTCTGTTCTTTTTCTTGAAACCTTCTTATAAGGGATAGTAAAATAGAAAACTGAACCAACACCTGGCTCGGAGGTCAGCCACATTTTTCCGCCAAGCAATTCTGAATAAGCTTTGGAAATTGCCAATCCCAGACCGGAACCGCCATACTGTCTATTCATACTACTTTCACCTTGGTGAAAACGTTCGAATATTACTTTCTGGTCATTTTCAGAGATGCCAATTCCAGTGTCCCTGACATAAAATTCCAGCACATTCTCTTTAACTGAATAGCCAAATCCGACAGATCCCTCTTTTGTGAATTTTAATGCATTGCCCACAAGTTGAGATAGTATCTGAATCAATTTGGTCTCATCGGTTATTATGTTTGCTTCTGTATTTGGCAGACCAGGTTCAGAGTGAATCGTAATATTCTGTTTCTGGCTTTTTATTTGGAATTGCTCATCTATTACATCCAATATAGAATTGACATTTACTTCGTTTTCAACTATTTTTTCTTGCCCGGTCTCGAGTGATGAGATATTTATAATTTCAGTTATAAGAGAGAGCAGACGATCGCTGCTATCTATAATTATTTGGGAGTACTCTTTGCAATCTTCCTTGCGGATGGTCGGGTCGCCCAATAATTCTGAAAACCCGCGTATTGCGTTAAGCGGAGTACGAATTTCATGAGAGATATTATGAAGAAATGCTGTTTTGAGACGGTCGCTCTCTTCGGCTCTTTCCTTTGCATAGATAAGGTCGGCGGTCATCTTTTTAACGTCTGTGACATCTCTCATTATGCCATCAATATGGCTGGGGTTACCGTTTATGTCAGTCATTAAACGACTGTTAAGCGATACATACCTAAGTTCGCCTGATTTGGTTCTTAGCTTTAACTCATAATCCTTTATCTCTTTATTCTGAATTATTTCGCTGAGCAAAGCCTCTCTATCCGACTGATCGAGATAGAGAAGTAAAATTGATTTACCCAAAAGCTCTTCTTTTGTATATCCAAGAACATGATTTATAGAAGGGCTTATTTCTTCTGTGGTACCGTCAATCTTTATTCTGTACAAAATATCAATAGCATTGTTGAAAATATTTCTATACTTCTCTTCGCTAAGTTTGAGAGCCTTTTCTGCCCGCTCGTGTCTGGCAATCTCTGCTTTGAGCTGTTCGTTCTGTAGCTCCAGAGTTATTTGCATTTTACGGAGCTCCATATGGGCGCCAACTCTTGCCAGAACCTCTCCTGTATTGAAAGGCTTATTTATGAAGTCGATTCCTCCAACCTGAAATCCCCGTATTTTTGAAAAATCGTCACCATAGGCGCTTATGAAAATTATTGGAATGTCGTGTGTGTTTTTGTCAGATTTTAGCTTCTGGCATAATTCGAATCCATCCATTCCGGGCATTTTGACATCAAGAAGAATTAGTGCAGGCAGACTTTCTGCAATTGATTTTAATGCCGATTCTGCATTGTTTGCTGAACGAACTTGGTAGCCTGCAATTTGAAGGATTTTTACAAGTAACTCCAGATTTGGTTTATAGTCATCCACTATAAGAACCTCATTGTTAATTATATATTTTGACCTTGTTTTCATGACTGACTAAACATAACTGTTTTATAATGACCGAATATGGCAACAACATTGGAGAACAATATAATCAAATATTATTTATTGTCAAAATTTATTATTTATTAGCCGGCGATGTTAATATTTTACATGTAATAGGGTGACAACCTATTATATATGTGTAAGTATGTTATATACTAACAGCTCCGCCAGAACCTTTGGCAGAGCTGTTAGTAATATGTAGATTGTTAAATAATTACGCTGTCTTGCGTTTTTGTTTGCGCCAGAAATCACCACTGGAATTGTTTCCGCGGAACTCCTTCTTTTCTGTTGATGGTGCGCCGGAACGTGAACGGGAGTCTGAGTGAGTTCTTGAGTCTGAATGAGACCTGCCTTCTGACCGAGATCGGTTTTCTGAGCGGGAACCGTTGTCAGAATAATGTCTGCTGTCGGAACTTGTTCTTGTGTCGGAATAATTTCTGTTGTCGGCCTTAGCTCCGGAGCTGGATTGTGTTTCGTAACCGTGGTCACGGACAATTGAAATCTGCCTTCCAAGTAATTTCTGGATTCCTTTTAATTGTGGCATCTCCTCAGGATCACAAAAAGAGAGTGCAACTCCTCCGTAACCTGCTCTACCGGTACGTCCTATCCTGTGAACATAAGTTTCAGGAACTTCCGGCAGGTCATAGTTTATAACGTGCGACAGCTGGTCGATATCAATACCGCGGGCGGCTATATCGGTAGCTATTAAAACGCGGGTTGTGTGACTTTTAAATTTTGACAACGCATTCTGACGGGCATTCTGCGACTTGTTGCCATGTATAGCTTCTGTGCCGATACCTGCCTGAGTGAGTGCCTTTGCAATTTTATCTGCACCATGCTTGGTTCTTGAAAAGACTAGGACAGATTCCTTTTCTTTGTCGTTAAGCAGGTTTATGAGTAATGCTGTCTTTGTTTTTTTCTCTGCAAAATAGATGTACTGGTCAATCGAATCCACAGTAGATGACACAGGTGTTACTGCAACCTTTTTAGGATTGCTTAGTATTGAATTCGCAAGTGATGCAATTTCCTGAGGCATTGTGGCAGAAAAGAAGAGGGTTTGTCTCTTTTTTGGAAGAAGGGGCAAAATTCGTTTGATGTCATGTATGAAACCCATGTCAAGCATTCTGTCGGCTTCGTCAAGTACAAAAAAATCAAGTGTTTTCAAATTGATATACCCTTGATTTATAAGATCAAGAAGTCTTCCCGGAGTTGCTATGAGTATATCGATTCCGCTTCTTAGCGCATCTGTCTGGGGTCTTTGGCCAACACCACCAAACACAACGGTGTGCTTAAGTGATGTGTATTTACCATAGGCAGCAAAGCTTTCGCCTATCTGGATTGCAAGTTCCCTTGTAGGAGTAAGCACAAGTGCTTTTATCTCTTTGTTGCGTCCCTGTTTTACGTTGCAATACAGTTTCTGTAGAATAGGGATTGAAAAGGCAGCAGTCTTACCTGTTCCGGTCTGAGCACAGCCTAAAATGTCGGAGTCTTCTAAAATAATTGGAATTGCTTCTTGCTGGATTGGTGTCGGGGTAGTGTAACCCTCTTGAATAAGAGCCTTTAATATAGGCTCAATAATGTTCAGTTCTTTAAATGTCATTAATTGAATAAATAAATTGGATAATGTGCCGTTTCTAATTTATTTGCTTCAAAAAGTGATAAATGAAAAATGAAAAGAAGCCACGGCGTTTGATATAATCGGCGCAAAGCTACGACAATATATTGGATTATACTAATTGGTACATGGGGATGCACATTGTGTACCCTCGTTTTAGGTAAGGGGAGGATTTTCGAACCCATGTAACTCTGCCAATGCCTTTAGCAGTAGTCAGACAATCAGTTAGATGCACTTCATTGGAAATGAGAGCGATGCATATTCGTCTGCTAATCTGTCATTTACTAACTGCTCTGTCAAAGTCGTTAGTAAACACCTAATTCTCCTGACAAGCATCTTTAAAACCCGCCCCTTACCCATTATCACATTAAACATGGTACACAATGTGCAGATTATCTCTCTAATCCCTCGAATGACTTGGTCAGGAATTGTGCGATTTCGGGCTCCGACAACTTACGCTTTAGAATAATGCCGTTAGAGTCGACCAGGATATATTGTGGCACATATGTGACTTGATAGAGATCGCGCGAGGCTGTGTTCCAGTATTTTATGTCGGACACATGTAGCCATGGCAGACTATCCTCATTAATGGCTTCCAGCCACTTGTCCCGGGAATTGTCAAAAGAGACGGCGAATATCTCAAGCCCTTTTGAGTGATACTCTTCATAAATCTCTTTTAAGGCAGGGTGGACCTTGCGGCAAGGGGCACACCAGCTTGCCCAGAAATCGAGAAGTGTGATTTTGTTTGCTTTGTAAATATCAGAAAAAGCAATCGTATTACCATCCCGGTCGGGAGTGGTGAAATCCGGAGCCTGCATGCCGGGTTGTATTAATTTGAGTTGTGTAATGGCAAGTGAGATTGCATCAACATCTTTATTGTGAACAAACCGCTCATCTGAGGTAAATGCCGACAAACGTCTTTCTGCCTCCTCAAATGACATTCCGTCGACATTGGTCAGCAGATGTTTTAGTGTAAAATAGGAGGAAGGATTCTTATCCATAAGCTCCGACTTATATTCTCTAATCTCCTTTTTGATACTACTGAATACTTCAAAAATCTCATCTTTTCTCACTTGAGAGGTCTCAGGATTCTGATATTCAATGTTAAGTGTTTCGAAGTTGTATTTTTTACTTATCTCCCGCTCTTTTTCAGAATCCAGGTTATAAAGCTTCTGATTTTCTCCCCCTTCAATTTCTATATCATTCATGTTTTTATCAAGAGAGGCTGTGAGACTGAACTTGTCATTCTCCAGAAACAACTGAGAAAAAGCACGTGAACCCTCAACCATAATAAAATAAATATCAGGAATTTCGACCTTGCCCTTGAATACGAAACGACCCTGTTCGATAGTAGTTGTATCGGCATGAGACATGTCGCTGTTGAAAATATATACGGTGCCGGAATCTATCGGAACAGAGTTATTGGTTATGAGCCCCTTGATAACATAACCATTATTTCCGGCACAACTCGCCAGTAAAAGCAAAAATATCCAGACAACTGTATTTTTCATCATATGAAAGATAGTCAGATTTTTTCATATTTCTCTAATCCAGCCATAAGAAATTCCACATATTTCTCCACGTCCTCGTCATAAGAGTGTGATTTAGTGAGAGGATAGCCATTGTTGTCCACAAGAATATAAAATGGTTGAGCGTTTGCTCCAAATTTAACCCTTTGCAGATAGCTCCATTTATCGCCTAAGGTGCGGAGTTTTCTGATATTGCCGTTTTCTGCTACCTCAATTGGTTCTGCCAGAGGAGACTTGTTGTCTACAAAGAGAGTTATTAATACATAGCGGTTGTTTATTATCTCCCTTACTTTAGGGTCTGTCCACACAGATGCCTCCATTTTCCTGCAATTCACGCAACCATAACCGGTAAAATCAAGTAAAACAGGCCTCTTCACAGACTCTGCATACTCCATTCCCTTGTCATAATCATTGAATTTAGCATGAACATCGTTGTTGTAGATGTTCCATGTCTGCGTATACATAGGAGGAGCAAAGGCACTTACAGCCTTACACGGGGCACCCCACAAACCGGGAACCATATAAGCGGCAAATGCAAAAGCGGCAACAGACATTACTTTACGGAACCACTCCCCTCTTACAAGATATATTCCCAGAAGAACAGAGAGCAATATCCAGATCATTAGAAAGACTTCTCTGTCCAAAATTCCCCAGCCGTATGCAAGATCCACTACAGAGAGGAACTTGAAAGCGAATGCAAGCTCGATGAATCCAAGTATAACCTTGAGGGTTGTCATCCATCCCCCGGATTTTGGAGCAGAATTGAGCCATGTGGGAAAAAGAGCAAAAACAGTGAATGGCAGTGAGAGAGCCAGAGCAAAACCGAACATTCCGATTGCAGGGCCGAGTATGTTTCCCAGCGTCGAAACCTCTACAAGCAGAAACCCGATTATGGGGCCGGTGCATGAAAAGGAGACCAACGCAAGAGTAAAAGCCATGAGAAAGATGCTTATCATTCCCTTGCTTTTTTCTGCCTTGTTGTCAATAGTGTTTACCCAGCTTGCAGGTAGCGTAAGTTCGAAAAGTCCAAGGAACGACACCCCAAAAATCACAAGCAGCAAAAAGAAAAACAGATTAAAAATTGCATTAGTAGACATGGCGTTAAGGGCGCTGGCTCCAAATGCAACAGTAATTATAAGCCCAAGAGTAACGTATATTACTATTATTGACACTCCGTAAATCCAGGCGTCACGTATACCCTTTTTCCGGTTCTTGCTGCGTTTGATAAAAAAACTGACGGTCATGGGAATAATGGGCCACACGCAAGGTGTAAACAGAGCCAGAAGGCCACCAAGAAAACCCATTGCCAGAATGTATAACCATGATAACTCCTTTGTAGATTGGTTGCCCCCGAAAGAGTTGAGCTCTTCAATAACAGGGGTCCATAGCTCACCGAACCTCTCTTGCGGAGATTGTCCGGAAATGCCATCAACGTCTGCTGCCCCGCCGGTCCCACTGACAGAAGCATTTACAGGGCTGACTGCTATATCAGACCCATAATATTCGAAGGGTACATCGGTAGGGGGCAGACAGTTCTCGTTGTTGCATGCGCTGAATGTAAGCCTTCCTTTAATGACATATCCTTTTGGATCATTTATTTTAAACATTTGAGTGAAGGTTCCCTTTTTCTCGAAGTAGCGAAGCTTCATCTCAAAGACATTATCATACTCCTCAACCTCACCTTTACCCGGAGTCAAGACCCCAACTATCTCTGCACCCTTGATTGTGTCTATTGTAATTATTGCAGAGGAAGGGCCACCTGAGGGCAGGTTGGTCGAGTAAATGTGCCATCCCGTATCTGTAACGCCGGTGAATACCAACTCTGCCTTGTTGGCAGAGCTGGTTCTCAACTCGGTTTTAAATTTAACAGGTATCTGAATTTGTGCCTCTGCTACAATTCCGATGCATAGCAATAACAGAAGCAATGTAATAGATCTCTTCATACTATGGTAAAAGCTCTTTGAGTTTGTTCTGCAAAGCTTCTCCCCTTAGGTTTTCGCTAACCACTATGCCTTTTTCGTCAATCAGGAAGGTAGAAGGAATGAGCTTAACCTTGTATAGACCGGCTATATCGCTTTTATCCATGAAGTTTGGCCAAGGCAGCTGTTCCTCTTTAAGAGCCTTTTGCCAGTCGGCTGCACTTTTATCGGTAGAGATACTTACTATGCCAAATCCCTTTGAAGAGAACACTTCATAGGCTTTTTTGAAGTTAGGGATTTCGTTTCTGCATGGTTTGCACCACGATGCCCAGAAATCCAGAAGTATGTATTTCTTTCCTGCCAACAGTGCAGCAAGGGTTACCTCCTCATTTTTATCGTTGATTACCTTGAATTCAGGTGCGCTCTTTCCTGCAAAACCTGCGGGGAACAGCTCTTCCGATACAATTTTGCCATAGTAGCTGTTCTTGGCCTCGTCTGAGAATTTTCCCCACCACTCTTCCTGTTCCTTTGTGAAGTAGGACATCTGGTCAAGCATCATGAACGGTCCCCACCATGAGTTGGCATTATCCAGAACCATTTTGGTCATTGTTACAGATACTGTGTCAAAAAAGTGCTTTTCGTCCTGTTCGTATTTCTTCCAGGCATCAGAAGAATATAACTCCTTGAGTTTCTTGTCATCTTTTGCTATTCGGGCTGCTCCAACCTGGTCGGTAATCTCCTTACTATTTGCATGATATTCTTCGTACAAATCGTTAAGAAATTTTCTTGGAGATCCCTTCTCTAAGTAAAGTTCATGAGAAGGACTTCCCAGAACAGAAACATCGTTGAAATCGTACACTATGCGGTCTCCCTCTGTTTTTTTAGTGGCTTTGGCAATTACCTTGATCTTGCCTGCTTCTGTCATGACTGGAATCGAACCATAGGTATTCTCTCCTGTAACTACAATGTAAAACAGACGTATATCCTGCAGAGTGTCGCTGAATTTGAAATTCCCGTCTTTAACAATCGCCGTTGCTATGCTTTTCTCCTCTTTATGGGTTGCACCCGGCTTTAGCTCCATAACAGTACCATCCTCAAGTCCTTCAATTTCGCAGGTGATGGTGAAATTTGTATTTGTCGATGAGGCACAAGAGACAAATAGTGTAAGCAGTACTAAAGGAAACAGGTGTTTTAATAATTTTTTTGTCATTTTTATTTGGTTTAATCCTTATCGGGTAAGGATATTATTATAATTCAATTCTTTAATTAAATAAGTGATTTGTGTTACATCTTTATAATCATACTCTTGATCTTTCCGAATCCGGTTTTGATTGATGGGTTGCCAAGATCCGGAGCAAACATATCGGTCCAAAATGTTGTAATTGCACCAGATGTAGGGTCAACCTCATATTCACGCAAACTTCCGGTATTGGTAGCCGTGTTCCATATTGCTATCCACAAAACACAGCCGGCGGTTGGAAATCCTCCGTCAGGTAATTGATATAGGCACGTAACCACTTCTCCTGCTGTACATTTGTAAATGTCTACCTGCTTTGTTTGTCCAGAGGTGTAAGAGAAAGAGTATACGGCATTGTCCGTTGCATAAAAGAATGCACTTCCGGCATTTGAGGAAGCAAAATATTTTGCCTGAGAGATGCCTTCGCATCCTGCCAGGCTGATACGTGAATTTCCACCTACAGAAAGATCACCGTCATCCACAACATTGTAATAATTGACAACATAAAGGGAATCTTTTCCGTTGATTCTCATTATATTATATACTTGCCCACCATTGGCTTCAAGTGAAGCAACAGGGGCGCTCTTCATGTTGTTGACATCTACAAAAGCCCCTGGAACAGTTGCCTTAAACTGACTGATGGCAGTGGATTGAGGGAAGTAAGGGCGGAATGCTTTTGCAGTAAGGTCGAAGATTACCTGATCCGAATTTATGGCTCCAACAACAGGTCGCCAAGAAGCTTTTGTCATTTTTGACATGAACGGAGCGGCATTGTATGATCCGGCAACAGGGGCAGAGAATTTACGGTCGTTAGCTTTGTTGGTATACATCACATGCAGCTTACCATCATTTATTATAAACTCGCAATTGTTTGTGTACATTACATTTTGCGGATTGTAAGCAGGAGTACTGTAAAACATGGCATTGAAATCGTCCATCAACTGCAAACCGTTTTCGTTCAGCCTTTTTCCTTGTTGTTCTGTGAAGGCATAGTAATATGAAGCTCCATAACTGATAAACCTTGGTTTGCCCGGGATCATCTCTCCACCATGCAATGAGCTGTAATACTTTGGAGTGAAATGGTTTCCACCTATTATCAATGCGCGGGCCGAACCATATAGGTCAATATCTGTCTGACCGTTGTATTCAGAGAGAATGTATAATCCGGATTTTGTCCCTTTGCTTGGAATTCCGAGGTAAAACCAGAAGAAAGAACGCATTCCTGTCTCTCTGTCTACGGCCACAAACTGCATATTGTATTGTCCTGCAGGCGCATCTACCTCCCAGTCAAGTTCCTGTGCCCTACCGATTGTGTCGGCCTGTGGATATACTATAGCATTACCCTCCTGAACAGATGTGTAGTAGTAAGCATAAGTGATCCAGTAAAAATCTAGCTTGGACAGATCCTTTGTGTATGTAACATTGGGTTTCAGCTTAAGTTTCGATCCAATAGTGACATTTTGCAGTGTCAGTCTGTTTGCCATGCCTATTGTGTCAATTTTAATATCCGAAACAACGGTGTAGTCATAATTCCCCTTGTCCACATAGCATGAGCTGCAGGCAAGCATTACTGCCAGCAGTATTAAAACAGTGTATATTTTAAAATTCTTCATATCTTTTCTAATTAAAATGTAACGTATTGTCCATTTTCATCCTTCAGCGGATCGTTAGGATGAATTGCATTGTACTGGTCAAGTGCGTTTCTTAACACAATCCTGTAATTCATCAGCTGCGCCCAACTCATTGTGGTTGCACTGAATTCGGTAACTCCGGTATTATTTATCATAAAGCGGTATTTTACCATGCTGAATGTTCCAAAGAATGATTCAAGCTCGCTCCAGTTTTTTGGCATTGTAAGAATATCGTTCCACTTGATAAGCAGATGATCCCTCTCTCTTACTCCAACCTTGAAATCTGTTGATTCTTCAACTTTTATATAGAGACGGACAGTCTTTGTCAGAAGGTCGGCAGTACGCTTAAGAGTTACAGGAAATGTAACAGAGTATGCATTTGCCGGAACCACCACCTGAGTGGGGCATGTGTACTGAGTTGTTGCAGCAGTTGTCTTTTCTGTAACAACAGCAATTTTTGCTGTGCGAGCCTGTGCCGATTTATCACCCATTACATAAAGGGTTACATCCATAACCATGTCGGTCATTGATGCAGGTGAGGTAACAAAGGAGAACTCCAGAGAGTCTGTCTTGACAGCCCATTTATAAGGACCCTCTATACAGGCTCTTGCTTCATCCTGATAATAGAACCCCTCTTTTTCACAACTGGAAAAGAGTGAAAGGGACAGAATCAGGCTAAATATTGATATCGTAATTTTTTTC
>Ga0074193_1002117_pt1 | contig 19580 bp, 26 predicted proteins | sample EPASupsiteHSE605_FD_64523 | JGI IMG/M metagenome (GOLD analysis project Ga0074193, IMG submission 64523) | Bioremediated contaminated groundwater from EPA Superfund site, New Mexico - Sample HSE6-05 | ecosystem: Environmental > Aquatic > Deep subsurface > Groundwater > Contaminated ... | reverse complement strand
GTTGAATGTCTTAAGATGATAAACTAAAAAATTTAGTGCGAGGGATGGGATTCGAACCCACGAATTCCTACGAAACTAGGCCCTCAACCTAGCGCCTTTGACCTGGCTGGGCAACCCTCGCATTTCGTATTAATCTGTGTTAAATCTATGTTTAGTATTGTTTCGTTATGAATATCCGGCGCGCTTTACGCCTTGCACTCCCTCACAATATCATGGATAATATATAAACATTTCGAGTCATGAAGGTCACAGGGAATAAGTTTTGGAAGAATACTAATTAGACAAAATGGCTTCTATAGTATTCAGGTACAAAATAATAATAGATCAGGCATAGAAAGTCCAGAGAAATATCTACTCATTGAAATATTCAGGGCTCTACGTGCCTTTAACTTCAAAAAATTGGGTATGGGCCTATCCGAGCTGGAGCTCAGAACTGGTCCAGAATGCTTAAGAGTTCTTCAGCTCTGCCTTTGACCACATTTGCCGCATTAAGGGCAAGGTCTTTCGCTGTGTAAGAACCATCGGACTCCATTGTAAACACAAAAGCATTCTCATCGAAGCTAATATTTATCGCGTTAATATCACAGACCTGTTCGCAGAGCCTGCAGAGTGAGCATTTCAGGACATCTTCGTCAGAAACTTTAGCCCCTGAATCTTCAAACCGTATAATGCCTTTCGGACATTCGGCTGCACAGTGCCCGCATGCGTCACAATTTTCAATGGTTATAACAGGCACGTTCTTGTAGCCGCAAGCGACTCCTGCCTGCCATTTAACACTGTCTCTGCCGTAGCCCATATGAGCAATGGCCTCAAGCACAAGCTTCTGACCTTTTTTCAGCTCAACGATCGGGATATTGGGATCAGCAGGCTGTATTTTCGGGTCAGAGGAAATAAGATCCCGTGAATAAACCGTGCCCGGACCTTCTGCGCTCAGGGTTAAGGAAACCTCGCAGGCAGGACAGCCCTCTCCTCCGCAGACGTCGCATTCTGCCTGTGGCACATACGTCTCTACATCCGTAACAAGCGGGATTAAGGACAGACGTAGAGCCAGCTGCTCATCATAGAGTACCGAGGTGTTGTCATAAAGGTTCACATATTCAATCGCAAGCGTTGGTACATCTGCGACCATGGCGCGCCGAATGCCGTTGGCAAAAGATGTGCTAACTTTTGAGAGCACGAATTTTGCAGATCTATCCGATAACTCCAGAATGTCTACTTCCATCGTCATATTCCTTAATTTCCCTTATATTTTGATAACATTGAAAAAGAGAGTTTTAGGAGAATTTCGGAAGAAATTCTCTGAAGAATTCTCTTATACACGTCTTCCGCCTTTCGGGCGAGTACCATCGTGAGGGACAGGAGTAACATCTTCAATCCTGCCAATCCGGATTCCTGCTCTTGCAAAAGCCCTGATTGCAGCCTGAGCGCCAGGGCCCGGACTTCTCTGCTTGTTCCCGCCAGGTGCTCTTACCCTTATATGGATGCCGTGGATCCCCTTGTCCCTTAGCTGGTCAGCAAGCTGGCCTGCCATCTGCATGGCAGTATAAGGAGAGCTCTCGTCTCGTGCAGCTTTTACAACCATACCACCGGAAGACTTTGCAATAGTCTCAGCTCCTGTAATATCGGTTACAGTAATGATTGTGTTGTTAAATGAAGATTTGATGTGAGCTACGGCCCATTTCATGTCTGCCATGATTATCTCCTCCCTCTCTTCTTCTTTCCGCCGCCTCTTTCAGGAGGTTTCTCTCTAGCCTGTTTTGCTTCTGCAACAGCCCTCAAAGTAGTTGTGCTGTCTGCAAGGGAAGCTGCCACCTGCACAGGTCTTTCAGGGTGAGATTCGCTTACAAGCGGAGAGGTTGAATAGTACCCGATATGCATTTCATCTTCCTTGGAGACAAGCATTCCAGGAACTGTAGCTTTTCTGCCGTTTATTGCGATATGCCCGTGAGTAATAAACTGACGAGCCTGGACAACCGTTCTGGCAAGCCCGAGACGGAGAACCTGAGTCTGGAGTCTCCTTTCAAGAATATTTTCGGTTTTTAAAGAGAGAATGTCGTCAATGTTAGCATCTGATTTGATGATACCGTAACGAATAAGCTTCGCAAGAATTTCTTCGGACTGAGTCTTTTGATGCCCTTCAAGTCCTCTTTCCTGAGAGTTTGCAGCGCTTGCAAGTAACTTTCGGGCTTCAGACCTGTACATTCTTAGCATACTGGCTGCTTTCCAAACTTCTCTCTTGTTTCTTAGACCGTATGCCTTTACAAGCTGGACTTCAGATGCCATCCTGGCTTCCTGCCAGGGGTGCTTAGGAGTCTCAAAACTTTTACTTTGTTTACCTGGATATGCCATTTAAAATCACCTGACCGGAAAATCACTTCTTCCTGCTGACACCGACAGTTGATCCGCGGCGGCCTGTTGATTTTGTTCTCTGTCCTCTGACCTTAAGGCCTCTTTCGTGCCTGAGTCCTCTGTAGGCGCGAACCTTTTTCAGGTTGTTAATATCTTCCCTGAAAGTCAGTAAGATATCCGTCCCGAGCAGGTGCTTATCCTGTCCTGTTGCCAGGTCTCTTTGCCTGTTTAACATCCAGGACGGGACAATTTCCTCAAAATTCCCGATTGCGTCATCTAGCTTTGCCACTTCTTCATCTGGCAGGTATCCAAGTGTAGCATTAGGATCTACCCCTGCGCCCTTTGCAATAAGGATAGCAGTGCGCCTCCCTATTCCCGGAAGACCTGTAAGGGCGTACTCTACCGGTTTTGCCCCCTGCAAGTCGGTATTCATAATCCGAACAAGATGCCTTAATTCTTCATTATTCTTTTCTTCTACCATATACTCCCTCCAGGGGAATGCATACAGCATCCTGTAGCCCCTGATCGAATACCCTAAAAGAATACACGAAAAAGTCAGGAGCAGCTCTCAAAAGGAGCTTCTTTACAGCACATACTGATGAATTCATTTACATGCAGTTACCAGTATATAAGGATATCTGCGCTTAGCCCCAACTGAAAGCGGATGTTCCGAAGGACTGAAAGTTGATAGCAGTTATGCTGGCTGTGGCTTGATATCAGGCCTGCTGTAAAAAGTCGAAAAGTATCCTCCACCAGTAGCAACCTAATTTCAAAGAAATAAAAAGAGGGCGATTCAGTATCTGCCCCCTTTTTTAGTTTACATAAAGCCGTTATTCCCGCAGCTTAAATGTCTTCGGTGCAAGCCTATATGCAAGAATCAAGGCAACGGCGATATATACAATGCAAAATACTGAAATCAACGTGCCGAAAATCAGAGTCGGGACCTTCTTACCTATGGCAAAATAACAAACGAAATAAGTAAAGGAATTGAGAATGGAAAAAGTACCGTTTTTTATTTCGAGACCGATATTGTAAGGCTGCAAAAGATAATATAGCACCATATTGTGCACCGAAAAAAATACCGACATAGCGACAATGGAAACAAACAGTAACACATAATTCAGTACATTGTCCGTTCCGCCTGTAAGCCATAACAGAAGCGGCAACCCGAATGCAATTACCGAAGCGGGCATTAAATTAATCCATATAATGGATTTCAGCCGTTCCGTAAAGAGAAACAAAATTGCACGTGGCTGCCTGTAAAACCTGTAAGTAAGCATACTGTGGTCGCAGTTCATGAACATGGCTTGGGTGATAACCTTGCCGCGATTAATAAAATACATGACGAACAGAAAATAAGGCAAAAAAGTCAGCATCATCCCGTTTATTACCGGTTTTGCCTCGTGGATAAGAAAACAGGCCGTTATGGAAAACGCAAGCACCGTAAGAGAAATTAAGGTGATATATTTGGCCGATTTGGTAAGCAACATACTGTGCCGCTGAACAAAAAGGTCGTTGAAATACTGATAGCCGCTTTTGCTGCTTGTTGCCTTAATTTCTATATTAGTTTGCAAAGATTTTTGAACAGCTCGTGCAGCCATATCTTTTCTGTTCATAACAAAACTGTCCGCTGTGAGAAGCTCCTTGCAAATACTTCGGTATTCACGGAATTTGAGCACATAAGAAAAGGAAAATACAGCCATAACAGCAGAAATGACAAACAACGTAAGAAAAATAGCTCCGTTCATAGCATAGCCGAGAAACGGCAGAAGATATGCTGCAACCAATGATGCGGCAATGCCAATCAAGGCAACCGGATTGAGCTTATTTTCATTTTTTGCATGGCCGGTTCTGACATAGCTATGAAGCGCGAAAGCAGTAAAAACCAGTTTTACGGAAACTACGAAAAGCGGCATCAAAAGGCAGATAACCATAGGTACCCCGGAAAGCAGTCCGAGAAGCAGCGTGAAAGGCAAAAATCCGACAACGATTTTCAAAAGGAAATAGAAATAATTCGAAAGCATATACTTCCGCGCGCTCATTCGCATGAGAAAAATGGCATAATACTTGTCTCTGGTGGGATCAAATATTTGCGTGTTGAGAAAAACGCCAGCAACGGTAAGAAAGAAAAATATATGCATGAAGCTGTTCGCAGGACTACTTTTCATGTGGTCTTTTAGAAGAAAGATCATAATAAACAAATAAAGCAGCTTGCTCAGAAAAGTCGAGATTATCTCCCATAAAATGCTGACAAAATTGGCAAGTCTTTTCAGCCCCGGACTTCTATAGAGTGAGACCGGCAGCAGCTTTTTGATGACAGGGATGGATTTGAGCGAATAGATAATGCCATTGGTTTGGTATGCGTTTTTAAGCCTGAAGGACATGAGGAAAGTATCAATCATTTTCATCCTTCCTGAGGGCCTGAATGATCTTATCCTTGAAAGCTTCGTTGCTGAGGTCATTCTTTTCCATATTTTCCAGAACCCCGCCGCTCAGGATCACGATCTCGTCGCATAAATCCAGCGCAAGCTCCATGATATGAGTGGAAAAAATAATAATATGGTCTTTTTTGATTTGGCGCAATAGCCTCTTCATTTCGTCGGCGACCACAACGTCAAATGAGGTCAGCGGTTCGTCTAAAAGTAGAATGCAGGGATTTGCTATGAAGCTTACAAGCATTTGCATCTTACTCTTCATGCCATGAGAATAGTCCTTCAAAAGCCTGTCGCGATCCTCCATTCCGATTTTTACAAAGTTGAAATATTCGTCGATGGGCTTAATGTCAGGAATCTTTTTCACGTTGATGTCAAGAAAGAACTTTAAAAACTCTCTACCTGTTAAGAACTCTGGAACGACTGGCGTCGATAGAACATATCCGATATCGTCTGGACAAAGTTCTCTCTTCATTCCGTTTTCTTCAAGGAGAATTGAGCCATTGTCAATCTTCAAATCTTCATTGATGCAGTTAAACAGTGTGGTTTTACCTGAGCCGTTTCTACCGAGGAGTCCGTAAATTTTCCCCTTTTCAAAGGCAAAGCTCGCACCCCGTAAAACCTCTTTTTTATCAAAACTTTTTACGACATGGTTCAGGATCAGTTTCATTTTCAATATTCCCTGTTGGTTTCCGTTTATTTTTTCTCATTCCCGCCTGAAATCAATCGATCATTTTTGGGTTTCTTACCTTGACATTGTCAGATTAACTTCTTTCTTCGATCATAATTTCTGTATTACCCCATCTCACTCATGGTTTTAAAAGATTTTTATTCAGATTCTCATTCTGCAAATACTAACTCTTTTAATAGAGAAACGTTTCTTTTCACAAATTTACAATCTGTTTCAGGAAAAAATATAGCTTACCGGCCTAAGGAGTAAGAATTTACTTAATTTTAATCAGAACTTCAAATATTTATGACCCTTTTAACCTGTTTTTTACAGGAGAAGTGTTCAACAATTCATGTACAATGGAAGTGTTCCTTATGATCTTTTTTCTGAGGAACTCAAACTATTGGTAATTCAAGATACAATTGAGTATGAGAAGATATATTCGCAACAAAATCGGAGATATCTACAGATTTAAGCATAATTTAGAAAAGACTTGTAAACATAATTTAGAAAAAGTTTGTAAACATAACTTAGAAAAAGTTTGTAAACATAATTTAGAAAAAGTTTGTAAACATGACTTAGAAAAGACATATAAATATAATTCAAGAAAGGCTTAAGAAGATACGCCGAGGGGGAGATTCGAACTCCCGAGGGGCTAGGCCCCACAAGCTTTCCAGGCTTGCGCCCTACCACTAGACTACCTCGGCACAAAACTTCAATACAACTCGTTTATGCCACATCTTTATACGTGAATTATACCTAGCCTTTGGTCAAGCTTTCTTTTAGAAAGGTTGTGGTCAAGCTTTCTTTTAGAAAGGTTGTGGTCAAACTTTCCTTTGGAAAGATTGCTTTGAAAGGTTGCCAAAAAGCTTATGGCACGACTTATACCATAACGGAATAGTGATATATAAACTTTATTCTAAAAGAGGGATTTCTAAAAGAGTTTTATATGTCAGGGCTTAACACCATACTCTTTTTTGTCCCAACCTTTCGGATAAGTTCCTACCTCCATCATGACCCGGACCGAAGTCGCTGCAAGCCCGGTCGAGGCTTTGAGGATCTCTTCTGTACCTAATTCAGCTTTTGCAAGGGCAATGAGTTCACCTTTAAGGGTAAATAACGCTGTCAGTTCGCCTTTCTTAAGGTTTGCATCCAGACTTGTTATGCCCGGAACTGCCAGAGCAGCTCCTGAACAGACTGCATCTACTGCACTGTCCCGCAGGATAATTTTGGGAAGGTGGGATACAGCCGTTTCCATTGGCATGACTACCCGCCGGATTTCGGACTCATCTCCGTCTTCCTTCCAGAGTACATATGCATCTTTGAGATCCTGGAGGGTGACAAGCGTCTCCTCGGTAAACGGGCCTGCTTTTGTCCTCCTGAGTTCCTGCATATGTCCGCCACAACCAAGAGCAAGCCCAATGTCATGGCAGAGTTTCCTGATATAGGTTCCGGCTTCACATCCTACGCGAAAGAGCACAAAACTGCCTTCAATTTCAAGCACTTCAAGGTAATAGATCGTCCTTACCCTGACAACGCGTTTGACAGCTGATTTGATAGGAGGCATCTGGTAGATAGGGCCTGTAAATTCCTCACAGACCTTCCGTACCAATTTTTGAGGCATTTCTTTATGAAGTTTCAGAAGGCAGACATATTCCTTTCCGGAAAGGCGCAGAGCAGGGACCGCTTTTGTAGCCTTTCCGAGTAAAGTTGGCAAAAGCCCTGTAACCTTGGGATCAAGCGAGCCTGCATGCCCTGCCGTATTCACACCCAGAATAGCTTTTACCCAGGCTGCAACCTCGTGGCTTGTCGGCCCCTTTGGCTTATCAATATTTACAACACCTTTCTCGATGTACTCAAGTATAGGGCGCTTTTCCGGATAAGAGCCGTAAGAGGGGTTTGACCAGGCAACGGATTTCCGGACAAGAGTTCTTTCAGCTTCTGATGGCAATTTGCCGGCAGGTGACATAGTTTTTCAAAAACTCCTTAACTGAATTTATAGACGTAGATACGATAGTATACAGTAACCCGTAACTCATGACAAGTGAAACTAAATGCGATTTAAGGAAATTCCCGCGATGCATGTAAGAAGGAAATTCGGGCAGTATTAATTAAAGAGAGATTTAAATTAAAGAGAGATTTAAGAGAGATCATATGCCGAAGACTCATAATTGCTATAGTATATCAGTAATATCAGCTTCTGGCAAATAAAACTCTACGCTTTGTATAAAAATCCAGCCTTTTAGAACTTGTGGGAAGTTATTCCGGGCCTACAAGAGAATCAACAGCGGTCCTGAGAATGTCAAGGATCTGATACTGGTTCCATTTTTCAGAATCAATAACGATGTCGTAAACTGAGAGGTCATTAATATCGATATTATAATAGCTCATATAACGGAGGGCTTCGGATTTTTCCCGCTTAATTGTTCTTTCGAGCTCTTCGTCAAAAGAAATTGATTTTTCCCGCCTCAGGATTCGTTTTACCCGGGCAGGTAGCGGAGCCTTTATCCAGATTTTAAGTACATTCGGGACATCTTTAGCCATATGACCCGCAAGCCTGCTTTCGAGTATCAGCTTTTCGTGACTATGGATAACAGCCCTCTGATTATTATCAATAGCCAGGTCAATAGAAGGGTCTTTTTCGGCCATAGCCCCAAATTCTGCCAGGCTCATTCCCTTCTCCCTGGCTATCTTCCTGAAAATTTCACCCGAGGAAATCAGTTCAAATTCATAATATTCTGCAAGGAGTCTTGAGACGGTAGTCGTTCCACTTCCGGGAAGCCCGCTAACTGTTATCCGCATCAGACCCCACCGATATTCAATGCCTTTCTGATAAATTGGCTAACTCCAAGAGAACAAATAAAATACCAGTATAGCCAGTGCTGGAAGTACAAAAAAGCATGAGAAGTCAGCAACTGTTTACCCCAGAAAGGAAAAACCATCGTGGCGTTCGCGTGTCCACTGATGTAATAATAAGCCCACATAAAGAGAGGAACGGAAATGATACTGATGTAAGCCATAGGCTTGAACTGCTGCTTGGACATCTTCATCTGGTCTTCCATCATTTCCTGGCGTTGTTCTTCTAGTTTTTTAAGCATATAAGTGTTCTGGGAAAGCTGCGCCTCCCGGAATTCCTTCTGGAAAGCTTTCATGCGTTCCTGGGTATTCTTCATGAGGTCCCAGTCAATTGTGTATTTCTGGATAACGGATGCGTAAATAGCAGTAATAGACGCCATTACCAAAAGGATTAGATAGAAATTCTCCTGCCCGATCAGAGCAAGTATGGGATTCATTAAAGTCCCTACGACTTTTCCGACAGCCTCTCTGAAACCCTGCCCAAGAACCATAATCCCGATCATAAGGGAAAAACCGAGAGCTAGCAGGAACCGGTCTATTTGATTTTTTAATGTCTCCGAAACCAAGTTGTTCTCACCGTTCAGATTCAATAGTTATTCTGAGATCTTCAAATATAGAAGAATTCCGATAATAAAAGCTTGACAAGCTTAAAGTATCTTAAGGTCGTGATAAATCAGCTCGATTACGGAGCCAATTTTAAAAGATTACACAGGTTGTTCTGGTTAATAAGTGTCGATGTATATATAAGTTATACTATTCTATGAAATTCAGATTGAACCTTCCCGAACAACACCGGACAAGTAGCAGTCAAAGATAAGCGTATAATCACTAACTCTCCAGTATAATTTTTAGCTTGCTTCTCTAGTTGTTAACCTACTACAGCCACATGTAACTGCACTCTTGTAAACTACCATTCAGCTAAATATGTTTAAACAAAAAAATGTTTAAATATCTTTTCATAAATTATCATAATAAGAAACTACAGCCTGGAAAGTTGAGAGATAAACTTATACTGCAGGCTTTAGGAGGAATTTGAAAAATGCAGTTTCCAAACCCCAGTGGACAGTTTCCAAAAATAAGCAGTAAAGCCTTGATATTCGACACCGCGATTATAATAGGAGATGTAACTATAGAAGGAGACGTATTTGTTGGCCCTAATGCCGTAATTAGGGCAGACGAACCTGGGTCTTCAATAGTTATCCGAAGCGGCTGTAATATTCAGGACAATGTAATAATTCATTCCCTTTACAATTCACAAGTGGAGATAGGTAACAACACATCTCTTGCACACGGGTGCATCGTACATGGCCCCTGTGAGATAGGAGAAAATTGTTTTGTAGGTTTTGGAGCCTTGACGTTTGACTGCTCCCTGGGAAAAGATACTCTGGTTCTTCACAAGGCTGTTGTTCGCGGAGTCGAAATTCTTCCACACAAAATGGTACCTGACGGAGGGGTTATCAATGATCAAAGAGTGGCAAATGCACTTGAAGATATCACAACAGACCTTGCAGAGTTCAAAGAATCTGTTGTCAGGGCAAATCTTGAACTGGTGGAAGGATATAAAAGGCTTCAACTTGAGAATCAAGATCTACCTTTAAGGATATTACAGGAAAATAAGATCGAAAAAACCGAGGTTTTTGAAAATACAGAATGATAAATTACTTAGAGTTCAGTAGCAATGTGACTGAGAACCAATCAGAAAAGTCAATAATAACATATTTTAAAGCTACAACAGATTTTAAGCTACAACAGATTTTAAGCTACAACAGATTTTAAGCTATAGATCTGTAATATCAGTATCATTTCTGAATAATGTACTGTTAATTTTAAGATACGTTAGGCCACAACACTTTTCATTAGGCCACAACATTTTTCGGATAGTTCCAGTTACCGATTAACACATTCAGCTAAAGATCTTATTAACATTTGGTTAATAGAGACGTTCCGTTATTTCAATAATCAAAGGTATTTTCCATCCAGTTTTTCTAAAATTGTTTTTCCCTCTTCTGTCAGGGTATACTTTCTCCATGTTGTTTTCTCAGGAGTCAAACACTGAATTAAGCCCTTGCTCTCAAGTTCCTTTAAAGCGTGGCTGATATTCTGTGTAGATCGGCTTGCCTCGTGGGCAATATCCGAAGCCCTTACAAAGGGATGCCTTTTCATGGAGTCCATAAGAATCAAACGGCGATCAACGCTGATAACCCAGTTAACCAGTTCATCGATCGAGTTTTCAGTCATACTAACTCAGCTTCTCCGTAATGTAGTTCTTGTTAACATAAATAGCTACATATTATTTAAATCAAATTATTTGAATCAAGATGATACGAAAAAAAGTAAAGTTTTACGAAAAATATAGATGGCTTAACAGAAAATCGAAGTGACAAGAAAATATTAAAAAGAAAAAAGAAATGAAGATAAAAGAAACAAAGATTTCAAGCAAATTTCACAAGAACTGCCTTTATTTCTTCAAAAACTTCATCTATATCTTTTGTACCGTCAAGCGTTATCAGAACTCCCTGCTTTGCATAATAGTCAATGAGGGGTTCGGTCTGCTTTTTATAGACACTGAGACGGGTCTTAACAGCCTCTTCTTTGTCGTCAGCACGCTGGAAAACCTTGCCACCGCAAATATCACAGATCTCATCTTTTTTTGGCGGATTAAAAGTCCTGTGGTAACTCGCACCACAGTTGCACATTAGACGACCGCTTATTCTTTCAACCAGTTCTTCGTCAGGCACTTCAAGGTTAAGAACAGCATCTATGGGCTTATTGATCTCATCAAGGATGACTGCAAGAGCATCAGCCTGAGGTAGTGTCCTTGGATACCCATCAAGAATGAAACCCTTTTCACAGTCCTGTTCTTTCAGACGGTTCTTAATAATCCCTATAAGTACCTCATCGGGAACAAGCTCTCCTTTGTCCATATATTTCTTGGCTGCAAGCCCAAGTTCGGTTCCTTCCCTGACATTTGCCCGCAGGATATCTCCTGTGGAAATCTGAGGGATTCCATAATAGTCAACCATTTTTTTGGCCTGGGTGCCTTTTCCGGCACCAGGAGGGCCGAAGAGTATTATATTCATTCGAAGATCCCTGTATTTTGGTTTGTTTACATTACATCTAAATTCGATTCCTTTTTATACCTTTTTGCAATCCAAAGCGGGTTTACTGCTCTCCAAAGAAGGAACGTATCATCGGGTGCATCTCCATCATCTGCTCGGATGCGATGTCCTCGTACAGCCTGTATACAATACTTACAGTAAGTAGCAACCCTGTACCTCCAGCACTTCCAAGAGTACCTAGCAGGCTAGCAACCAGAGTAAGTAATCCTATGAAAGCTCCACCGATTACGGTAACTTTTGGAATATAGCGCTGCGTAACTTTTTCAATACTGCTAATATTCCGCCTGAAGCCCGGAATCTGCATACCGGAGTTGAAAATCTTCTGGGCTGTAGGTTTAGCCCCCATGCCTGTAGTTTCTATCCAGAAGAGGGAAAAGATAATCCCACCTACAATAAGCATGAAAGCATCCGTAAAGACATGAAGCCCTATCTGCCAGCCAGCAGGAGCGGTTACACCATAACCTGAAAAGGACTCTCTCACAAGAGATGGGACCCAGTCATAAGGACTGTGTATGGGAGCAAGGTAATACATGATCCCGTTTAGAGGTGTGGACCCGTTGAACTCTCCAAGGAAAGTGATTCCCCTGCCTGCAAGAATAATCCCTATCATCTGGATGTTAGCCTGAAGAGCTCGGACAAGGATCATTGGCAGCACCGAAGAGTATATGAGCTTGACAGGAAAACGACCTCTGGCCCCTCTAACTGCACTGTGCGCGAGAGGGATTTCAATCCTTGTACTTTCCACATATACTACAAGCAGGAAGATAATAACTGTACTCAGTAGTGCCAGAATTCCTCCACTGACCAGCATGAATATCACGCCGTCACCTGAGAAGAGGTAATCTGCTCCGACAGTCTGCGCGATGTAAATCCATTTCGGAATCAACCCTACCGGATAACCTGTTGAGTCACGCTCCCAGTTAACGAGCCCTGTAACAATCTGTTGTGAGATTCCCGCAACAATGAAAAGCCCGACTCCTGAACCAATACCCCATTTGGAAACTACTTCATCCATGAACAGGATGAGTACGCCTCCAATGAATATCTGTATAAGGAGCAGGAAGGTGATTACTCCCAGGCCTACACCGAGAGAAGAAGCAAGCCCTGGATCCGGCTGGATATATCCACCAAGCAGCTGCGGCAGCGCTTCCAGTATGATCATGATAAACACAAGGAATTTCTGTGCTCCCTGAAAGAATGCCTGATCTTTGGGATCCGACAGGTCCAGTTTGATAATATCTGCTCCAACAAGAAGTTGCAGGACAATCGAAGCCGTGACAATAGGCCCGATACCTAGGAGAACTAGAGATCCAGACGCGCCTGCAAAGAAGGCACGGTAAGATTCAAAAAGGTCAACCGAATCCTGGGACATCCCGAAAAGCGGTACATTTGCCAGAGCAAAGTACAGCAAAAGGACTCCCAGAGTCCACCAGAGCTTATCCTTAAAATGGACGTGTTTTTCCGGACTTGCTACTGCAGGTAACTTGTTAAAAAACGGTTCTAACGTATCCCTGAGAGTCATCGATTACACCATTCAAAATATAATTTATTATAATATTTAAAATGTAAGATCACGTTTTACCGTAAGACATTGGTAAGTATAGTACATCTAATATGAAAAAGTTACCAAAAGAATTAAAATAAGTAATGTCAGATGACATTACTTATTCGGCATCGATGCAACTTCCGCCAGCGGCTGCAATTTTTTCGCGGGCAGATGCGGAGAAATCTTCAGAAGTAACTACAAGATTCTTCGTAACACGTCCGCTTCCGAGTACTTTTTCGATTCCGAGATTTTCAAGGTTAATGTGGTATGCACCGTCCTTGATTTCTGCAAGCCCCTCTTCAACAAGATAAGAAGCAAGTTCATCAAGTTCTCCCACATTTACTATGGAAGGATCCCTGGAAATCTCAGCCGGTAACTTGAAACCGTGCTTTCCGTAGCTGTACCCTCTCAACATAGCTCTTACGAAGTGGTGTTTACAACCTCCGGCTTTTCCACGGCCTCCGCGGTTTCCGGCTCCACGCCTGTTTTTATGAGTACCGCCTCCGCAGGTCCTGGATCCTCTGAACTTCTTTGTATCCATTTCAACCACCTTATCTCATTTTGTGCAGGAGCTCATTGATATTATCACCGTGGTCTCCGAGCTCGCCGCCCTGCTGCACGGTTCTTTTAATCCCTGCATGTCCTTTTCTTGGAGGGTGAAGCCTGAAAACAGGCTTCAATTTGGGAACTGACTTAAGGGTAGTTTCTCCGTTAATTACAGCTTCGGCAAAAGCCTGAATTGAATCATAGGCTGTGTTTTCCCGTATGTATTCCTCAGTCAGGCGAGTACCGCCTTCGAGTCTTCCACGGTTTTCGAGGATCTCTGCAAGAACCTTTGCGTCAACTTTCCCATAAGCAACGTAGTCCTTCACCTTATGAACCATACCTTTGAAATGAGGATTCTCGGGTACAAGCACACAGTGGTTAACCTTTTGCAGACGAAGCATCTTCATTGTATCTTCAATCGTATACCGGACATTAACCTGACCTCTCAACCTAACAATGGCATACATATCAGGCTTCCTCCTTACAGTACACTGGCAGCCTCATGATATTGACCTGGTTAAGGGCATCGAAGGTTGCCTTTGCGAAGTTGAGGGTAGACCGTGTAGTCCCGAAGGTCTTGGTCCATACGTCTTTAATTCCGGCTTTTTCCAGCACTTTGGTTGCAGTATTTCCTGCAGCAATTCCAAGACCTCTTGGTGCCGGAATAAGAGTTACGCTTACACTGCCTGCCTTTCCGGTAACTTCATAAGGAACAGTGTGAGGCAGACCACAGGCACACTCCCATGAGCCGCAGCCTCTACGGATGTAAGTGATGTCGAGCTTTGCAGCATCAATTGCCTTACGGATAGCAGGCCCTACCTGCACATCCTTTGCCTGCCCGAGCCCTACATAGCCGTTTCTGTTTCCTACGATTACGGTTGCTCTGAATTTCACACGGCGTCCGGAGTCAGTCATCCTCTGAACCATGTTAATATCGAGCACCTCGTCTTCCAGGTCAGGAAGCAGCATATCAATTATCTGGGGTTCCCTAATAGGCAGGCCTGATCTGATTGCTTCTTCCATGGAAGCAACCTGTCCTTCCATGACTAATTTTCCAAGCCTGGTTTTTGGAACCCATTGTTCATCGAATGCCATTTAATCACCTTAACTAAATTCAGCAAAGATTTTCTCTTTGGTTGCTTCAAACTGCTCTGGCAGGTCTGAGCTCTCTTCTCTATATTCAGCAATATGCTCTCCCCGGATTCTCTCATCCGAAGGGAAAACTTCAGGGCTGCAAGGGACTTCGAAACCCGAATCTACTATGCCTTTAAGCGCAGCATAGACCCTGGAGCCTGCAGAGGAAGCCTGAAGTCCTATATCCAGAATTCCTCCTTCATATCCCTTCTTCAAGCTTTTAAGCCCGAAAAGGAACCCTGTTAGATACGCAGCCGTTGTATTTCCGGTAGCCCCTGTATAACCGTACTTAGCAAGCTCACTCGAAACGGCTGAGGAATAAGTTATATCCCCCTCTGGGGTTGGAGCTATTAACTGGATTTGAACATTTCTTGTACTCTTCCTGACAACCACACGGTCCTGCTTTGAGAGCAGTAACTTGAGTCGCAGGTGGTAGTTAGTGCGCCCTTCTCTTCTTCGTCTAAAAGGAACCTTATATCTCGGTCCTGTTGCCATATTTAGCTCCTCCGGTTATTTCTTTAACAGTTTTTCAGACCCAATATGGGAGTTCAGGTGGGAAACGCTTCTGTATTCGCCGCCTTTTGCTTTTCTATAAAGTCTGCAGTAGACGGATTTGTCAAGTGTTCCATCTGCACGCAGTTCCTTGAGCCTTCTTCTAAGCGCCCTGATCTTTTTGATCCACTGCTCCTTCTTTGGAGTGCGGGCCCCTTTCTTACCTTTTCTTGAACCTTGGCCTTTACAGTGCCCATACTTGCGCTTGGCAGCAAGAGCTCTGGCTCGGCCTCTGCTGACTCCTCTGACCGGCTTGGCCTTAATAGTGCCTTTTTCAATGAGCCCGCGAATATCTTCCCTGGTAATTGCTGACGCGATCTCTTCAGAGGCTTCCGGATTAAGCCATACTCTGTCAAGTCCGCATTCGAGAATTTTGGAGGCTAACCTTCTTTGATTGGCCAGATCTGACATTTTTATTCACTCCTTCCAGGGTTCAGTACTTTAATACCAAGTTCTCCAGCTTTTGTGATAATAACAGCTTTCTTTCTTGCGCCTACTGTCGATGCTATCCTGATAGCCTCATAAGAAGGATCAACAAGCTCAAGCTCAGCAACGCTGGAAATAAGCACATCAGAATAACCGGATGGGTGCAAGCTTTTTACTGCTGCAGGGCTTCCATATCCCACCTGCGCGTGAGCACCTTTTGAGACGTATTTTCTACGCTGTTTACCCTGAGAACCTCTCGGGCGCCTCCAGTTGCTGTCAAGCCTCTTAAATTTATGACAGGCTGCTCTCTTAAACTGGGGCTTTTTTCCCTTCTGGACTTTTCTCACATTGAATAATCGCCTGGATTCAGAGTCCATATCAAGGGTGGAAACTGAAGTATTTTCTGATTTGAGTTCTTCTGCCATCATAACCACCTCAGGGCTTCTGCACAATGTAGATTCCGTCCTGGAAAATCCTTGGGTCGAATCTCTTGATCTTGGTCTTCTGTTCAATATTTGCAGCAGTCTGCCCGACATCTTCCTTGTTGATTCCGGAAACAGTCACCTCATTTCCGGATACCTTAACCTTTGTCTCGCCAAGGATTTTTGCAACTCTTGGCTTCTTTTCTCCAAGGAAGTTTCCGATTATGAGAGTTTTCCCATCAACTTTTACCTGCATAGGGAAGTGAGCGTACAGAATAGTCATCTTGCACTCAAAACCCTCATTTACGCCTTTCATCAGGTTTTTGATGTGGGAAGTGAAAGTGCCTACCATGGCTTTCTGTTCTTTCCTTGAAGATTGGGCATCCACTACTACTTCGCCGTCCCTGACTTCGATCTTGATTCCAGGGTACCATAGTTTTCTTTCTACAGTTCCCATCGGGCCTCTGGCTGTAAATACATCCTGAGATAAAGAGACGGAAATTCCTTCAGGAATCTCTATTTTTCTTGCAATTTCCTTAACCATTTCCTGTTCCCTCCAGCTCAGTACACATAAGCAAGAAGTTGCCCACCAATCTTCTTCTCACGGGCTTCGTACTGGGACATAACTCCGCTTGAAGTAGTAATTATAAGGGCACCAAAGTTCTTTGCAGGCAGGAACTGTTTTTCCCAGCGTTCAAAGCTGTCAGTCCCTACTGAATACCGCGGCTTGATTGCACCGCATTTGTTGACTCTTCCCACAAGGGTGACACTGTAGACTCCGGCTTTTCCGTCATCAATAAGCTCGAATTCTCCAATGTAGCCAAGATCTTGCATAACCTTCAACACATTTCCAATATTTTTTGAAGCGGGCCTGATAATACAGGTACTTTTCCCAATAGCTTCGGCATTCTTAACTGTGGAAAGGGCATTTGCAAGAGGATCAAGTAATACCATTTTAATCACCTTATGAATACTTCTCAAAGCCCATCTCGTGGGCAATTTCCCTGAAACAGTGCCTGCAGAGGTAAATGTCGTATTTACGGACAAGTCCCTGCTTTCTTCCGCACCGCTTGCACACGTTTACTCCTCTTCCGGACTTATTTATACTCTCTGCCATTTACACGACCTCCACTCCATAGCTCTCGTTAAGGAAAGCAACTGCATCCTCAACTGTGACCCTGTGGTTATTCGGGATCTTCCTTGTTGCAATCCTTCTCTTGCAGATTCTTTCTCCAGGGCGTTTGATAACAACTGTTATGTCCATTCCGAAAACCCCGATATTCGGGTCATACCTCATGCCCGGAAAATCAGTATGTTCTTCAATTCCGAAAGAGACGTTTCCAAGGGAGTCGAACTGGGACCTGACAAGAGTCTTATCGACGATGCCAAGAGCAGTCTCGAGAAACTGCTGAGCTCTCTGGCCTCTAAGTGTCACTTTGCAGCCTATGGGTTCGCTCTTCTTGATCGAAAAAGCCGGAAGCGTCCTTTTGGCAAAGCACCTGACAACTCCCTGCCCTGTGATAGTCCTGAGGATTTCTTCGGCGTTTACGAGATGCTGGCCACTTTCTCCAACACCCATGTGGATAATTACCTTCTCAACAACAGGGGTGCGCATAACATTACTCAATTACCTCACCACCGAGCCGTATTTCCGGCTTGTCCTCGCCAATGACAATCACGTAATCTTCAATTGTCTCAAAATCGGTTTCCCCGGAAATCGCAACCGTATTGTGTCTGGAACTCTTAACTTCTCTGATTTCCGTAATCTTTCCGATTTCTCCAGAGTGCTGGCCGCCTACTACCATTGCCAGGTTGCCGACCTTGAACTGCAGGTGCTTTACAATCTGCTTGTCAGGCACTGAGAGAATCAAAGAGTCTTTTGTGCCATACTCGCTAGAACCGAGAATGTTAGTCCCATCGTTCAGATTAAGCTGCACCTTTCCTCCTTTGAGAGTAGTTTTGTTGTTGATCCTGCACAACTTGTTAACATTTGTCTCATTCAACTTGTGAAGGGCCAGACGTCCCTTTTCATCCTGGAACATTCTATATGTTTCATTTATGAGAGGGAGTGTAATTACGTCAAAAAGCCCGACAGGGAACCTTAGGTCTTTTCTGGGAATCCCATCTACAAGAACTTTGCCTTCCGAGAGAATCTTCTTACCTTCCCTGCTATTATCTACAAGCTTGAGAATATCGCGAATTATGATTCCAAGCGGAAGGCTGCGTGCCTGACTGTGAGGCCCCGGGCGGGTAGTGGAGACCCATTTATAACCTTTTTTCCCGGCCTTCCAGCTTTTTGGGATTGATAATCTTTTCTGGTGTGTCACAAAATCACCTGCCTCACTTCTTAATGCTTGATGCTCTGCGCCCGTCCTTCAGTTCCAGTTTTGTAATCATAACATTGGAGGGGTATATGGGTCTTGGGACTTCGGTGCCATCCACTTTGGTGGAAATAACTCCGTCCACAGAAATTGTACTATCCTGAAGAGAAACAGTCTGGACCTTTCCTTCAGTACCCTTATAGTCTCCGCGCATGACTTTCACGGTGTCACCCGCGATAACTGCGGCGCTTCTTGTACCGTACTCCTTGGAGAGCTCTTCGCTGAGCCTTGCACCCATGAATTTCTGTCTGATGTGCAGAGGCGCATTATATCTTGCCTTTCTCTGCTTTCTCGGCTGTTTGGATACCATTTTCGCCACCTCAGACAATGATAGATGCTGTGGTCCCGATTTTGGGGAACCTCTCAGCTACTTCTCTTGCTACAGGACCTTTTATGTCCGTGCCTTTGGGAATCCCATCTTCATCCGTGATTACCATGGCATTGTCCTCAAAGGACACACGTAATCCGTCCGGACGGCGGAATTCCTGTTTTTGGCGAACCACTACTGCAAGGAGAACCTGCTTCCTCATTTCGGGTGTGCCTTTTTTTACCGAGACAACGCACATGTCCCCAATTCCTGCGCAGGGCATTCTGTTCTTGACCCCTCTGTACTTCTTGACAGAAATAATCTCAACGACCTTGGCTCCTGTGTTGTCCACACAGGGAATCTTGGCGCCTGCATTGAGAGCCCTTGGGATGTTGGAGCGTATGCCTTTCATTTGGGCACCTCCGCTTTAACTACCACATAGGACTTCGTTTTGCTTATACGCCTGCATTCTGCAATCGTAACGATATCCCCGACTTTAGCTGAAATGCAAGGCGGGTTGTGTGCGTGAACCTTCGAGCGTCTCTTCTCGTATCTCTGGTATTTCGGCACCAATTTCATGTATTGCCTTTCAATAACTACCGTATTGTCCATCTTGCTGCTGACCACGGTGCCCACAAGGATTTGACCTCTTACTGGAAGTGTTCCGTGGAAGGGACAGTATGAATCATCACATTCTTCTGATGGCGCCGGTATGTTCAATCCAATATCTCTTGCCATGAGTTTAGCCCCATTTACGTAACTTTTTGATGTTCTTGATCCGATTTTCGGGTTGTGAGAGCAGCAGGTTTCCCTGAATTTTAACGAATGTATCGGATCTGC
>Ga0074193_1001458_pt2 | contig 19584 bp, 17 predicted proteins | sample EPASupsiteHSE605_FD_64523 | JGI IMG/M metagenome (GOLD analysis project Ga0074193, IMG submission 64523) | Bioremediated contaminated groundwater from EPA Superfund site, New Mexico - Sample HSE6-05 | ecosystem: Environmental > Aquatic > Deep subsurface > Groundwater > Contaminated ... | reverse complement strand
AACCCACCTGGAACTGTTAAATTTCCCATCCAGATGCCTTCAATATCCTTGAGATCTCCAGTAATATCATTATCGGCCTCATTTATTTGTGAATTGTTTTGCTTTGACCTATCTGACTGTGAAGTACATCCAAGACCTGCTACAGTAATACTTAGTAGGACTGCATAAATTATAATTTTGCTTTTCATAATAATCCCTCTCTCTTAAAAATCTTCTTTGACTCCCTGTGTTTAATTTTATCAGATTTACTTTTAAACTTGGATTCTATTGTTTTTCAACTTTTTTACTTAGACAAAGCTACAGCTGTTAGAACCTGATCAATCCAAGTTCGTTTACTGAGAAAAGTAGCACGCCAATCTGATATCTTTGCCAATTATTTTCGATTATTATACTTTATTTTATTATACTCTATATTATAAAAGGATTAGATTCTACCTCGGTCACAAGAAAAGACATGTAAAAACAAACGAAAACATAATTCCTGAGAATCAAACTCTCGCCAGTAAAGACCGAAAAGAAATATTTGTTCAAAACGACAAATTATTCAAAAGAAAAATTCATTTAAAATAATTTATTCAAATGAAAAACTTATTCGAAAACAGTCAAATAAAAAAGGAATTAAAGGTTCAAAAGGAAGATTGTTCGGAAAAAATAAGTTAAGTTGTTGGAAGGAAAATTAAGTTATAAAAAAGTAAGTGGAAATTTACCTTCTAAGTATCATTGTTCTCAGACGGTCAGCGGCACTTGCGGACTTATCAGCAATGCCTCCTACTCTTTCGACAAGACCTATCAGGTGACAGACACCTGCACCTCCTATAGTATCCTCGTTTTCGAAGATCTTTTTTAGGAGAGAAGTTTCAAGAACATCCACATCATGTTCCAGTCTTTCGACTTCAGGGATAATGGCCATAGTTTCTTTGATTTCTTCCTTGCTGAAAGAAGTTGCAAGAAGTTTGTAAAGCGCGCCCGCAAGTTCATCGTAAAGCCTTGCAGTCTTCAGGGAGGTGCCCATTAGTTCCAGAAAGCCTTCCTTGATTTCCTCAGGTATATCCTTACAGGGCCGAAGGGTCATCCAGTAGGCAGCCGCCTGAGCATAATCCGCAATAGAATCCTGCTGCTTAAGAAAGGAAAGGAGATCTTTTTTATTCACGGGCAGCCTTATTAATGAGGGAATGCTGGCCCTTATCTTCTGTTTGAGTTTATCAGCCTCGTGCTCCAGTTTGTCAATCTCATCTGTTCTCTCCTCCAGGATGGACTGATTTCCTGCACAGTAGGCTTCCATTGCTTCAGCCAGCTTTTCAACTGCCAGCACTCCCTTTTTTGCGTGTGCTTCCAGAGGCACAAAGGGAGATTCAGCAACCACGTCAAGGACAGAACGGATGTAGTCTATCATAAAAAGATCACCTCTAATCCTATAAAGATCAATGCTGATGTAAGGGCCGCTATAGGAACTGTTGCTACCCAGGAAGAAATAATTCTCCAGATCACACGAAGGTCAACGGCTGCAATCCCGCCTGCAAGTCCAACCCCTATAACCGAACCGACAAGTGTATGGGTAGTCGAAATCGGAAGCGAACTGTAACTGTGAATCAAAACAACTGACGCTGTTGCAAACTGGGCAGAAAAACCACGTGTAGGAGTTAGTTCCGTAATCTTTGAGCCGATTGTTAGAACCACTTTATAGCCCCAGGTGGCCATTCCTATTACCATTCCAAGGCCTCCCATTAAAAGCACCCATAAAGGAATTCCGGCTTCTACTCCTGATACCCCCATAACCTTAAGTGCTGCACAGAGAGGACCAATCGCGTTTGCTACGTCATTTGATCCATGCGCAAATGCGATATAACAGCCTGTTATGAGCTGTAAGGATATGAATTTTTTCTCAACAAAAGGCAGGTCTATAGCTCTATGAAGATAAATCTTTCTTATTATGGAAAAGGTGAGATAAGCAAAAATTGCTCCAAGAACAGGAGATATAAACCAGCTGGCAACAATTTTAGTAAGTTCTCCCCAATGGATCTCAGAAAAAGAGATAGTTCCGTTATAAACCAGGATCAGTCCGAAACCGAGCACAGAACCAACTATGGAATGGCTGGTTGAAACAGGAAGGTTGTAAAAAGTGGTAAGAGTTACCCAGAAGCTTGCTGCAAGAATCGCAGCCAGCATCCCTACCGCCACCATATTCGGGTGAACTTTGCCGATTAGATCGATGGGAACAATTCCATTTGCAATTGTCTGAGTAACTCGATCACCAAAGAATACGGCGCCTAAAAGTTCAAAGACAGCAGCAACAATAATCACTTGCTTGATTGACAAGGACCCTGTTCCAACTGAAGTTCCCATAGCATTTGCGAGGTCGTTTGCCCCTATATTCCAGGCCATATAAAGGCCCGCTAAAATAAGCGCTATGATAAGTAAATCCATTTTTTTTCTGCTCCAGAAATCTTAAAATTCAAACCTGTTATAGTAATTATAACGATAATTATAGTAATTATAACGATAATTATAAAATACATATTTTTTAGTTTTCATATTAAAGATTTTATCAGTTCCATTGTCCAGAATTTATTGTTTACATTAGTCTCTGAATGTTTCTCTTAATTTCAAGCGTGTGGTATTTCAGACAATTTCATTATATTTTATAGTTTCCATATATTTTCGAGCGCTCTATATAATCTATAGATCTATATACGACTATTTTTGGTATATTCATTTTCTTTTCCTCAGGGTTAGTAATTTCAAACCTTCAATCTGAAGATAACAAGGACAAACTCTAAAAAAACAAAACTTTTCCTTTATTCAAAATAATGATTGAATCTCCTTGGAGTTGTTAGTTCTTTCGTTTTTAGACGATAAGAAAAGAGGGCGTTTAAAATTTTATTTTTACATACTGTTTAAACTTTTTGATAAAAATGTCTTATTTTACGTATTTAATTAATTTTAACTATCTTCACTAGTACTAGCTTTCAAAACTTTCTTTGAGCAATAAACTACCTTTATAGGATAGTTTATAATATTGTAAAATACCCACAGTGGAGAAGTGAGGAAATAAAAACCAATAACTTGGGGAGTATTATAATATGTTTTCAACATTTGGTATTATTCCAACGTATGAAACCTTAACTAAATCCTGTTTACAGGGAAAAGAGAGAATACTAATATTACGTGAGCATGGTCTTGGTTTGCTGTCAAAAGAAGGACAAGAAACTTTGTGGCGCATAGATAATATCGCAATTGTTCTAGATTTGATCAAAACTCGAGTTTTTATATGCGCCCCATTTCAAACGGAAGAAGAGCTTTTAGAAAACGTGCTGCTATTTACAGGTCTCGACTATAAAGCTGCAGTGAAAGTCACAAAAACAATTATTGAATCCGATTGGATTCCTATGTTGGAGGAGAACTGTTATTCTTTGTAGGGCTTTATAGGAGGTTCTACAAACGCTTTTCTTTTGAGGTAGTTTAAACCTGGCCTTCAAATTTCGTCTTTTATGTTTAAAAATAGACCGACTACACTATATGATCTACGGATTTATAGTTTACAATAAGATAATAATAGAAAGGAGTAGAGAACGTGCGCAATTGCGTATATCATGACATCTTGTCAGAATGCGATCTTTACTATTACAAAAGGCATCGGGATGGATTCCCATGTTCAACTTGCACACGCAGTCCGTTGAGTCAAGAAAACATATTCCAAAAACTCAGTGATAATTAGACAATGTCATTTTTTACTTTTGTCTTTCTTTTGTGGAATGGCAAACTAACAGAACTTCATAGGCGGTTCTAAAAGTGATTTTCTTTTGTAGGGTAGGAATTACATTCACTCTCTATTAATTGCTATTAACACACAAAAACACACTGACTGGACTATTAATTTTAAATTAACTTCTGCTGGTTAGTGCATCTACCTTACCTTGATAGAATCGCTTTCAAAACATGGCAGAACAAGGGTTTGTGAAGTACTGTCCAGTTGACGGGTGTTAAACATTATAGAGGCTCGGCTGTAACTGGAAAAATTCTTTAACGTCCGTTAACTTGACAGTACCTATTTATCTAGGAAATATTAATCAAATCTAATTCAAAAGCATCTGTGGGTACGGTAATGAACACAAAAACAAGACGAAGAATAAACACTACCGCGAATTACCTGCAGCAGCTACCATAACAAAAATAAGGACTTTAGATTACTGTATTACATATTTACCTGAAAACATATTGAGTTAATGTGACCGGAATTACAGAAGAAGATATTTTTTTCAGGTTTCAAGCTCATGAAAATCCTGATCTTTCAATTCTTTTTTCCTTATATTCTCTCTCAATAGATCGAGAACCTCTTCATCAGAAACATCGTACCATTTCTCGTAAGCTTGGGCGACAGCCCTAAAATAGACAGGAGTCTCAATCACCACGAGTTCATCTACCTTTTTCTGAAGCTCTTCTGCAACCTCCCTTCCTGCTACAGGTACTGCAACCACGATTTTTCCGGCTTTCCTGTTTTTACAAAGCTCAATGGCTGCCCGCATTGTAGATCCCATTGCAATGCCGTCATCGATAAGAATCACGGTTCTCCCTGCAAGCTCAGGTATGGGATTTCCTCCTCTAAGAGCTTTTATTCGCCTTTCAATCTCAGCAGTTTGCTCCTGTTTTATCTGCTCAATGGTTTCTTGAGAAAGCCAGTAATACGCATTTTCTAAAATAAAAGTGCTCCCATTCTCGGCTATTGCCCCGAATCCGGCTTCAGGATTATCCGGGAAAGGCAGTTTTCTTGCAATAATGAGAGAAAAATCGGCACCCAACTTCGCTGCAACCTGCAGTCCAACTTCCACTCCCCCACGTGGAATAGCAAGAATAATAGGATTTTCAGTCCTGTATTTTTCAAGAGCTTTTGCAAGCTTTTCTCCTGCGTCTTTACGGTTTTTGAACATATTTCCACCTTATATTCAAAATCACACTTTCTATTCAGAAATCACGCTTTCTATTCAGAAATCGTGCTTTCTATTCAGAAACTAAAACTTATATTCAGAAACTAAAGCTTATATTCAAAATTACACTTTCCATTCAGAAATTATACCTCATATTCCAAAGCTACGTCTTTCTTCCATCAAATATCAAAGTTAAACTATCCTCATAGGCCGCCTGTAAATCTCGACTGAAGAGCCTGAAGGAAGCGTCGTTTCTGGTAAGCAAAGTTCCAAAACTTTGTTTGCAACATCTTCGGGCTTGAGAACAGGCTCATCTGAAAAAAGCGAGTGGTACATGTCGGTATCCACACCTGCAGGACAAACCGCATAAACCTGAAGCCCACCTCCTACTTCGTAAGCAAGAGACTCTGTAAAACCAATTACTGAAAATTTTGAAGCGCAATATATCGAAAGCTTCGGGATACCATGTTTTCCTGCACCAGAGGACATATTTACAATCCTGCCCTCTCCCCTTCTAAGTAGATGGGGAAGAGCATACTTTGTGCAGAGAAACATGCCTCTTACGTTTGTATCCATAATCTCATCATATTCTTCGGTTGAAGTCTCCACAAGGTATTTCCTATATGCTACTCCTGCATTGTTCACGAGGATGTCAATTCTTCCAAAAGCATTCATTGCCTTTGAAACCATATCAATGACTTCCTCTTCATTTCGAATGTCAGTCTTTACCGCAAGAGCTTTTCTACCTTCTCTTTCCACCAACCTGGCAGTTTCTCGAATTTCCCTTTCGGTTCTTGCGACAATTACAATGTTGGCTCCTTCTCCTGCAAGTGACAGGCAAATGGCCCTGCCAATTCCTCTTCCCCCACCGGTTACAATGGCTGTCTGGCCTTTCAATCTCATAGCAGTCCCTCTACAGTCATCTTTTAAATTATCATGCAGGATAAGAATATAATTTTGGAAGCAATAATTCTGAACTACAATCAAGCGTTATCTATCTCTTTTAAGAACTGTCTATTTCTTAAAAGGAAAAGTGAACTCCGACAAAAGAATGAAAGAAGACCTGGCAAAGAGATAACGTAATTTATAAATCTACAAGCCACCTATATAAGTCTGCCAGAACTGCTCCAGATTGCCGGATGCCTGCTCTTTGGTTTTTACAATTAAAGCTGAGGGACTGGAGGAGCCTGTATCTCTATTATCTTTCCGGATGTAACTTTTGAATCCGGAGAGGCAAGTTCCAGAACCTTTTCCGCAATATGTTCGGGTTTAAGTGGAGGTATGTTCGAAAATAGTGACCTGTACATATCCGTATCCACAGCACCCGGGCACACAGTGTACACTTTAATTTCTCCTTCCAACTCGAAGGCAATAGATTCCGTTATTCCGTTTACTCCAAATTTAGAGGCACAGTATACGGAAAATTCCGGAAGCCCGTGTAATCCTCCTACTGAAGATATATTGATAATTTTTCCGTTTTTACTCCCTCTTATGTATGGAATCGCATACTTCGTACAGAGAAAAACTCCTTTTAAGTTTGTATCTATGATTTTTTCGTACTCTTCGAGAGTTGTTTCCTCCAGTCTCTTTTTATATGCCACTCCTGCATTATTGATAAGAATGTCAAGCTTACCACATTTGTCAATTGTCATTGAGATCAGACGCCTTACGTCTTCTTCACTACGTACATCAGCCTGGATAGCCAGAGACTTACTGCCCATTTCTTTTAATTTATCCATAGTTTCTTTAATTTCGTTTTCGTTCCTTGCTGCAATGATGATGTTTGCTCCCTCTTTTGCCAGAGCAAGGCAGATAGCTCTTCCTATCCCTTTGCTTCCCCCGGTTACAAGAGCTGTTTGACCTGCTAAACTCATTGCTACTCCCTTTATTGGTTTATTTTTATCTAATTGTTTTTTATTAAATAAAAGATAAAACGGATAAAAAAGGGATATATTTTTGGAAATTTAGTTTCTGAAAAGAGATTCTTCAAGCCAGTAAGCAGTATTGAAATCATGTGACTGTAACCTTGGTAAATCTCCATCTAGCTATAAGAAACATTATTGTAGCGAAAATCAGAAGTGCAATAAAGGAAGTAACAGCCTCTCCTTGCGTGTAAGTGTAACGAATGCCTATTGACGAAAAATCGCTTCCTATTGCAAAATACCTGATTCCACTGACCAGATGGGTAAGCGGATTGATTGTGGAGAGCGCTCGGAGAACAGGAGGAAAAGAGTTAGCCGGATAAAGTGCATTGCTCGTGAAGAAAAAAGGCATGGTTAGCAGAGTTATTACTGCCTGCATCCCTTCCGGACTTTCCATAGTTATTGCGATTGCGGCTGACAGGAAAAGAAATCCCAGTGAAAATGCTCCTATAAAAAGTGCGATTCCAATCAGTGAAATCAAAACCTGTGTTGCTGTGTAACCTTCAAAAAACTTGACTCCAAGCAGAAGCCCAAAAACCATTATAACAGCTGCCTGGATAAAGGACTTTGTCATGGCTGAAAGCCCTATTCCCACAATTATATGAATTCTTGGTAGAGGACTTGAAAGGGTCTCTCGCATAAGCCCCCAGTTTTTATCAAACAGCAGCACTGTCCCCCCAAAAAGGCTTGTAAAAAGCGTGGTCATGGCAATAACACCTGCACCTATAAAAGTCAGGTAGCCCACAGCCCTCACTCCGGGAACAGCCGGCATTGTTGCAGTCAGCCTATCAAAATTGTTTGACATTGCTACCCCAAAGAAAGCTAACCAGAGTGCAGGCTGGACAAGGGAAGTAAAAAGGAGAGTACGAAATCGGACAAACCTCAGCATATCTCGCCAGTATATAGTAAGAAAGCCTTTATGCATCTCTTAACGCCCTCCTGGCTTTACCACAACAGTTTTTTCGGTTCCGGTATCCCTGAGCTCTCTTCCTGTATAGTGGACAAAAACATCATCCATTGACGGCTTTTTGAGGTTTACGACCCTGATCTTAATCCCCCTTTTCTGAAGTTTTTCCATGATCTCAGGTAGCAGGTGAGTACCATCCACATTGACCATGACAATTATTCCTTTCGATTTGTCTCTAACCCCTCTTACAGTATCAAGTCCCTCTAAAATGTTTGAAGCTCCCTGGTTATCGCTTGTTTCAAGATATATAATATCCTGACCAAGTGCGTTTTTCAGTTCCCATGGTTTGCCTGTGGCAATTATTTGTCCATGATCTACAATACTTATATAATCGCTGAGCTGGTCGGCTTCGTCCATGTAATGAGTTGTCAGGAAAATGGTTGTACCCTGCCGATTTATGTCCTGTACATACTCCCAGATTCTGATTCTTGTCTGAGGGTCAAGCCCGATTGTAGGTTCGTCCATGAAAAGCACGTTCGGGCGAGTCATCAATCCTCTAGCAATCTCAAGCCTTCGTTTCATTCCGCCGCTCAGATGCCTTGTCAGAACATTCCTCTTTGCTTCAAGCTCGACCAGACTGAGCAGTTCATCCACACGTGCCTGCCTTTGACTTTTTGGCATGGAGTAGAGCCTTCCATGGTATTCCAGAATTTCCTGAACAGTCATATCTCTGTCAAGAGTCAACTCTTGAAAGACGATCCCTATCGATTCTCTGACTTTTTCAGGCTCGGTCCTCAAGTCATGGCCTGCAATAATTACTCTTCCTTTCTGCATAGGCAGGAGAGTAGTAAGAATATTGATTACAGTACTCTTCCCAGCTCCATTGGGTCCGAGAAACGAGAAAATTTCTCCATTTCTTACCTTAAAACTGATATTATCGACTGCTTTTATTTCGTCGAAAAAATATTCAAGGTTATTTACTTCTATAATATTGTTTTCCAGAATCAGTACCCCATTTTACTCCATTGACCTTTTCCCTTAGACAGATTGAACCTTCAGTAATAAATAGATTTTTTTTCGTGAATCCCTTGTGCGGAATTTGCCCCAGCAACAAAGATCTGAGAAATCGAAAATATTACAGATTACTACCTGGAAGCAGGATTTCTGAGTTTCAGTAACCTGATGCTTTTTTCTGCAGTCTCAACATACTTGTGGTTTTTCCGGATATTCTGGATATAACGTTGTTATATTGAATCTTATACACTGGATCAAGTCAAGATTATACACTGGATCAAGTCAATATACACTGGATCAAGTCAATATACACTGGATCAAGTCAATATACACTGGATCAAGTCAAGATTTATATTCATTCAAAATAATAAATTAAAAACAAACTTGATGATCTAGAGCTAAGAAATATTCTACAAAATTAATCTTGAATGATAATTTAAGGAAAGGCCATTGAATAAAAGACTTGAATAAAAGACATTGAATATCTGTGGAAGCTAGAGTTATTGTATACTAAAGGGGGAGTTAAATGATAGAGATTATACCTGGTTTGCCTGATAACGTTGTAGCAGTCAGTGTAAGTGGAGAGGTAACTGGAGACGACTATAAAAATGTGTTAATTCCTGCTGTTGAAGAAAAGGTAAAAAAGTACGGGAAAGTCCGTATGCTTTACCAGCTGGACGAGGAACTCGAATGGTTTACCCTTAACGCTATGCTTGAGGATGCCAAAGTTGGTATACAGAACATTACAGCGTTTGAAAAGATAGCAGTTGTCTCAGATGTAGACTGGGTAAACAGTGCTGTTGGAATATTCAAGTTTATTATTCCCTTTCCGGTGAAAACTTACAAAAATGATGAACTTCCTGAAGCAAAAGCCTGGATCAGTGAATAAACCGTTGACCCGAAACCGTTGACCCGAAACCGTTGCGCCGGTTTATCACGCCTATAGGGTTTGGGGATAAGTTCCTCAAATCCAAACGTTATCTCGTTTTCGATCAAACCTTTTTTGAAAAGGTTTGCGGGCAAGTCTTTTTTGAAAAGGTTTGCGGGCAAGTCTTTTAGAAAAGAAGTACAGTCCAATTTATATAAAAGACCTGCAGGACACGGACAGAGATCAGTTCTTATTCCAAATTTTTTTTGTTTAGAACGTAAGAAATCATTTCAGAACTAAGTTTGCTTTCATGTGCTATTTTCTCTGCAATTTTTTCATCGGAAATACCCTCAGCTTTCATGTTTCTTATTTTTGAAATTATTGAATCAGGAACAGTATAGTACTCATGAATGTCTTTTCTATGTCCCCATACATCTCCTTCCACAAGCTGAACCTTTTGCATTTCCAGAAACATCTCTATGGCTCTTGAAACTGTTTTTCTGTATGATTTTGGAAGCTGGATTATATCCAATTTCGGACAGGTCTCAACAAGCAGGAAAATGTCTTTATTTGATGGCCTGAATGCAAAGTGAACGACCTTTTCATTTGGATTCAGTGACAGAATTTCATTTCTTGAACTGATGACTCTTATTTTCATTATAGATCCCCCGACCCAAAACTTAATTAAAGAATCAATAAAATAAGTTGCACTACTTTATTTAAATAATCTTCTGTGTATACTCATCTATTTTGTCCTGTTTATTGAGAGTACTAAAAAATGGGTATGTATGGGAAGCAGGAAAAAAAGAGCTAAGAAAACAAAGAATTTTTATATCTTAAACATATGTAAATTAATTACCGTGTTCTTAATAAATATAATAATTATGTTATTATGAGTATAACAAGAAAGGTAAATAATATAGAAGAGATTAGAATAAAAAACCAAGTTAAGATGTTATTAATATTGTGTACAGAGTACAGAGAAACTTCAGGAAAGACTGAAACTAGTCGAGAACAATAAAGAGAAATTTTAGGAAAAAATTGAAACGGATTACAGGTTCTTGATCTGCCTTCAAACAAAAATGAAGTATATATTCTCCAAACTGCAAAATATAAGAACAATTTGAGAAAAGTATAGATTAGATGGAAGTTCCAGTCCGGAATTCCATCCTGAAAAGAAGGGTTAAAACTTTAAAAGCTTTAGAAAACGAAAGAATTAACCGATTAATCCACAATTCTTTTGCTCAGAATATAAAGGATCATATCCGAATTTAATTTACTTTCCCTCGAAAGCTTTTCAGCGATAACCTCATTGGTAAACCGGTCGGCTTTTAATTCCTGAATTTTCTCAAGAACGTTCTGAGATACATTATAATATTCGTTTATGTCTTTTCTGTGTCCCCATACATCTCCTTCCAGAAGATTTATCTTCTGCATCTCCAGGAACATTTCAATTGACTTGGAAACTGTCCTTCTGTAAGATTTAGGAAGCTGTATAGCTTCAATTTTCGGGCATGTTTCTGCAAGCATGAATACGTCCTTATTAGATGGTCTGAAAGCAAGGTGGATAACCTTTTCATTCGGGTTCAGGGTAGGAATTTCCTCCCGTGAACTAACTACTCTTATCTTCATACTATCCCCACTCCTTATTTAACAATTAGATTTTCATTTATTTAAAAATCAAATTTTGTTTACGCATTTACATTTTAAATACATATCGATTAGCTAATATATTATTTAGAGGGTTTATACCCAAAACGAGTTCTTATAGCATCAGCATGTGCCTGTAGACCCTCTTCCTCGGCTAATGCGATTACAGTTTCTTTCAGACTTTCAAGCCCACTCTTGCTGATTCTCTGAATACTTGAGTATTTAATAAAATGATTTATATTCAGACCTGAGTAAACTCTAGCATATCCGGATGTAGGAAGCACGTGATTTGTCCCTGAGGCATAATCCCCAACAGGAACAGGAGAATAGTTTCCGATAAAAATCGATCCTGCATTTTTAATCCTGTCAAGTACGAAGTCAGGATCCGATACCATTATCTCAAGGTGTTCGGGAGCAAACTTATTGCTAAACCCAATACATTGTTCCAGGGAATCTGCAATAATAATTGCGGCATTCTTAAGAGAAGCCTTTACAATGCTGCTTCTTGCAGTCTGTTCTGCCTGAACCAGAACCTCTTTGTTTACAGCTTCCGCCAGCGTATCCGAACTTGTGATGAGTATCGAGAGTGAATTTGGATCATGTTCGGCCTGTGCAATAATGTCCGAAGCTGCCATAACGGCATCTGCCGATTCATCTGCAATAATAAGTACCTCGCTTGGGCCTGCCGGAAAATCGATTTCCGCAACGTCCCTGATCTGCATTTTGGCAGATGTGACAAAAACATTTCCAGGCCCTACGATTTTATCCACCTTAGGAACCGTTTCAGTCCCATAAGCCATTGCCCCTATAGCCTGCGCGCCTCCTAGTTTGAAAACTTTATCCGCTCCAGCAACCTTTGCGGCAGCAAGTGTAAGCGGGTGCACGGAGCCATCCGGTCTTGGAGGCGTACAGACTATAACCTGCTCCACACCTGCAACCCTGGCAGGGATTACAGTCATGAGCACAGTTGAAGGATAAGAAGCCCGCCCTCCTGGAGCATACGCACCTACACTTTCCAGAGGTGTTGCCTTTTGACCCAGCACAATCCCTGGTTTGAGTTCCATAAACCAGGTAGCTTCCGGAAGCTGAGCTTCATGGAAAGCCCTAATGTTTGCAGCTGCGGATTTGAGGTGATCCAGAAGTTCGGGACTTATGCTGGAAAGAGCCTGTTGAAGTTCCTCCTCACTCACCTCAAAGTTTGCAAGTTCAACTTTATCGAATTTAGCCGTATATTCCCTGAGCGCGGCGTCTCCTTTAGTACGCACATCCGAAAGCACAGCTGAAACAGTTTTCGCTACATCCTCAAGCCCGGACCCCCGGGAAAGCAATTTCTGCATTTCAGCTTCCGAAACATCAGACAACTTTTTGAATAACATCATGACCATCTCTAAACGAACCTGACAGGACCTTATACAGGTTGAAACTGAACTTTATATAAGTGCTAATCAAACCCGATATAAAACGACTCTACTACCAATTAATAGTCGGTAATCTGACACCTGAATAAACGGATAATTGGTTAATCTGACAACTGGACAACCACAACTGGTTGATCTGAGAAAAGAATAACCAGATAATTGGTTAATCTGAGAACCAGCAACCAGGTAACTGGTTAATCTGATAATTCAATCCCATTATTTAACACTTGACAACCAGATAATCGGTTAACCTGATAATCCAATTCCATTAAATCTCTACCCTCATTTAATATTTTATCCCTTATTGGATCGGTCAACAGAGGACAAAATTGTTAAGAAAACCCGAATTATCAAAATATAAAGAGATGAAAAAGGCAAATTCAATAATCGTTAATTGTCTTTTGCCCTGAAGAAGGACTTTTCTCAGGATGTTCAGACTCAACAATTTGAGGGACTACATCCCTGCCCTCAATCTGCCTAAAAATCCGGTCTGCAATTTTCGGCCCGAGAAGAGCTGCTACTTTCTCAAGGTCAGCTCCTGCAAGCTCTGCTGAGGAACTGAAGCCTGCCTCATAAAGTCTTCTTGCTCTCACGCGCCCTATACCTCTTATATCGAGCAGGTCCATAAGTTCGGGGGCTGCTCCGTAATGAATCCTTTTTTCAAGTTCTGTGGCTTCTTTTGCACCTTTCAGGTCAAGGAGCCCTGCAAGCTGAGCGGTAACGTGCATTATCCATTCCGCAATATCCGCGATTGCATGAATGTCACCTTCTCCGGTACCGAACTTCAAGCAAATCTCATTTTCAGACTTTTCATGGATCCAGTCAAGCAGAAGGAGAGAAGTTTTGACTTCTCCCAGGAACCATTCGTATTCTGTAGCGTCGAAAGGACTTGGCACCTTTACAAACTCGCTTGCATGAGCCATTACATAATCATTGATATCCTGATAATCATGGTTCCGCATGTATAGAAGGCGCATGTCAGGTGTGCTGCACACCAGATGAAGTAGGGTAAGCTCACTCAGGCTCTTTGCCTCTTTCAGGCCCTTTGCAATGCGAGCAGCTGAAAGAGGGTCGATATAGAGCCTTGAAACAAGTCTTCCGAAGCTTGTAGGAATAAGGGCATCGGTTTTCTCAAGCATCCCTTCCTGACGCAAAAAGTTAAGGCATTCGTTCACAACCGTAGAAAGCCCGAAGTTCGAGTACTGGAAAGCGAAAAATGTTGCCTCCAGAAAGTCAATTAGTTCATCATATGTCCTCGCAAAACCGTTGGAGATTGTAGAGAGCACATGGGTCCTGAGAGCATTTTCGGTTCCGAGTTTGGACCAGATATCTTCGGCTTCGGCCTTTATATAGTTCTCAAAAAGGAAAACAAACTCATTATATGATTTTGCAACAAGTACAGCCTCTCCGTATGGGTCAAGCCTTGGCCGGCCTGCCCTGCCTGCCATCTGTTTATACTCGAGCACAGGGATAGGCTGCATTCCGTCTTCAGAAGAATAACGCCGATAACTTCGTATAATTACACGTCGTGCAGGCAGGTTGAGTCCGGCTGCTAGGGTAGGCGTGCTTGAAATTAATTTGATCTTTCCAGCCCTGAAACCATCCTCCACAATTTCCCTTAAAGGTGTGGTAAGACCCGCATGATGAAAAGCTGTCCCTGAACGGATACAGGCGGCAAGGCTCGTTGAAGTATCAGTTTCACTAATTTCGAGGATTTCATCTGCAGTTTCTGCAAGGTCTTTCCTGCTTTCTGCTGAAAGCGTCTTTTTAACAGTTGAAGCCGCCTTTTTTGCAAAAGCCATACAGTTTTTTCTACTGCTTTCGAAAACCAGGCACTGACCATCTTTTTTGAGGGTATCCAGCACAAGGTTTACGGCTTCATCTTTTGTGGACTGCTCAATACGTTTTTCCCTGTCTTCGCAATAGAAAGTCCCATTAAAGAATACCCCCTCGAGAAGCTCAGTAGGCCTCCATTCACTTACTACAAGCTCGGCTTCCAGCCAGGCTGCGAGTTCATCGGCATTCCCGACAGTTGCAGACAGCGCCAGAATCTGGCAGGAAGGATTCATTTTCCGAAGCTTTGCAAGAGTGACCTCAAGCGTTGGGCCCCTATCCGGTGAGTCTATGAGGTGCACCTCATCTGCCACAACAACCGAAATTTCCTGCATCCAGGCAGTCTCGTTTCTGAGCAGTGAATCGGTTTTCTCGGAGGTTGCCACAATAATGTCGTTTACTCCGAGTCCTTCATCCCGCAAGTCATAGTCACCTGTAGATATCCCGATTCGAATTCCAAGTTCCGAAAACTCCCTAAACCGCTTGAACTTTTCGGAAGCAAGAGCTCTGAGAGGCACGATATAGAGTGCCTTTCCTCCTGCTAAGATAGACTTCAACATTGCAAGTTCGGCAAGGAGAGTCTTCCCTGAAGCCGTTGGGATTGCAGCAAGCAGGTTTCTTCCTTCAAGCAGCCCTTTTTTCACTGCTTCGGCTTGAGGGGGATAAAGTTCCAGAATCCCGGAATCGAGATAAAACCGTTTTACTTCATCGGGCAGATCGAGACTTTCTATCTTCATTGAAAATCAGAAACTCACACATTAGATAAAAAACTATTTTGGAATTGAATGCCAGTATCGAAAAAGGTAGTATATGCAGAGACCTCTTCAAAAGGTTCTGCAAAAAACCTGATTCCCTATTAAGAGAACCTGATTTTTGATATTTTTCCAATTTTTAAGATATTTTGAATATACTTTGTCCAGCATCACTTATTAAAGTAACCAATGCGAGTTTAATCACCTGCTGAGTAATAGTAATTTCCACTGTCTTTTTGTTCCCTGTCAAGCCGTGAGCCCAAATTATTCACACGTGGACGCCTTGTTTCCTCATCTCTTCGGAAGGTTATGCCCAGGTTTTTTAGGAATCTGTTCATACCGTTTTCCATGCTAAAAGGGCCATGCGCCTCACCGTATGCCGAAGGTTTACCTTCAAAAACCATGAGTCGTTGACTCAACATATCTATCATGTAGATATCATGGTCTACAACAAGAGCTGTCTTCTTGTTGTTTTCGGCAAAGCGATTGAGGACTTTCGTGACCATAGAACGCTGTTCCACGTCCAGATGGGCACTGGGTTCGTCCAGAATATAGAGGTCGGCTTCCTGGGAAAGGCAAGCTGCAATCGCAACTCTTTGCAGTTCTCCGCCACTTAGATCCGTAAGCAGGCTGTCATAGATCTTATCAAGCTGGAGTGGATTTGAAATTTCTACCTCGTAGTAGCTGGTTCCAAAGTGTTTAGAGATCCCACGCAGGAAGTCCTGTACGCGCACAGGGATATCGGCTTTAATATACTGAGGCTTGTAAGAGATTTTTACATCTATGCCTGGATCGCCTTCATCAGGTTTAATTTCCCCTGCAAGCACTTTTACGAAGGTTGACTTTCCTATCCCATTAGGGCCTACTACTCCCAACACCTCGCCTTCACGAAGACTCCCACCTGTAGCTTTGAGGGAGAAGCCGTCTCCAAATTTCTTTGAAAAACCATTAAAGTTAACCATAGACCTTAACTGGTAGTCTTCCCTTGGAGGATGGACTTCAAACTTGATGGCTTCAGGTCGTATTCTTATATTTTCTTCAGGGAGATAGCCTTTGAGATACTGGTTGATCCCCACACGTACGCTCTTTGGAAGAGTAACCACACCGAAAGCAGCAGGCTCTCCGTAGGCAATGTGAATGACATCAGTGAGCATATCCAGGATCGCAAGGTCATGCTCTACTACGAGCACAGCCCTATCCTTTGAGATATTCTGGATAAGGCGGGCGACGTTAATCCTCTGGTAGATGTCAAGGTAGGGACTAATTTCATCAAAGAAGTAGAACTGAGCATCCTTTGCCGCACATGCTGCTATTGCTACACGCTGAAGCTCTCCGCCGCTCAATTCAGAGATTTTTCTGTCGATTATGCTTTTTAAATCGAGATAGTCGATAAGCTCATCAAGGACTCCTCTCTCATCGGTTTTTTCGAGGAGTTCGGAGGTTTTTCCTTTGAAAGCTTTAGGAATGAGGTCCACGTACTGGGGTTTCTGGGAAACCCGAACTTTCCCGTCCACAACAGCTTTAAAGTAGTCATAAAGCGCAGTTCCGGCATAGTGTTCAAGCACAGTATCCCAATCACCTTTTTCCTGTCCGAAGTTAGGGATCAAAGCTCCTGAAAGAATCTGGACTGACGTACTTTTTCCTATCCCGTTAGGGCCGAGAATCCCTGTTACTTTTCCTATCCTTGGCACAGGTAGCCCGAAGAGGGCAAAACCGTTTGCTCCATACCTGTGAGTGGGTTCTGTCAGAGCTTCAGGAAGCCCTATGATCATTATGGCTTTAAAAGGACATTTGTTAATGCAAATTCCGCAGCCTACACATAGTTCCTCGGAAATGACGGGCTTTCCGTCTTCCTCAAAAACAATAGTCTCATCCCCTGTCCGGACCCTCGGGCAATATTTCTCGCACTCCTTACTGCACCGTCTGGGTTGACACCTATCTTTATTAAGTATAGCTATTCTCATGATAGTCCCCGAAAATTACGTTTTTTGTTAATTTGTTAAATAATATTAGATGAAGCACTTGCTATGATTTCAAACGTAACCGAAGTATAGCAATGTAATGCTTGCTATAGTAAAGAACGGTTATCCACGGCAAGGCAGTTGATAATGTAATGTCAAGTATGTTAAGAGGATATTTCCATATATACAGCAGTCATTTGCCTAAAATACTTTACATATATACAGCAGTTTACCTACCTCAGATATTTTGCATATACAGCAGTTCATTTGCCTAAGATATTTTACATATAGTGGTCATCGGTTATGAGATGCCTGCTCTAATATATGAACCGTTGGACTATTGCAGGCATAAAATACCAGTCGTAAGGAGTTTAATGAAATAAAGGCCAGGTAGTACAGGAGCTGAGTAAGTCAAAAAGGTGAAAATCTCGATAAAAAACTGTATAAAAGGCCCTTAACTTTAAGAGAGCCTTTTTGTAGTTCAGGAAAGAAGACTTTAGTTCAGGAGGAGAGTCCAGACGATAAGGAAGAAATCAATAACTATAAACTCTACGTAGAACCAGTCCTTGAATTTGAACTCCTTTGTACTGATATTGAGTTGGGGATAAAAAAATTTCTGTATGTAGTATGTAATTCCAATAACAATAGTAAGTATAGCATACCAGATCTTGTCTTCTCCAGTCCCATACAGGTGGAAACATAAAACTCCTGCGATTGTGCCAAGTAATGCGGCTACTATCGTCTTTATAATTCCATCCCTGTGATCCTTTTGTTTTTCCTCAGGCGTCCTCTCCTTGACAAAACTTTTCTTCTCTGGAGTCTCAATCTTTGCTGCAGGAACTTCTGAAGTAGCCTCTGCTATTTTTGAAGGTTCCTTTCTGGACTTTGACTTCGGATTTTGCTTATTCAACCTGTATACTCTCCTGAACGGTAATTAACATTCCCGAGATGTAATCGTAGTCAGGATCTAATCTCGGTTAAAAAATTAGACCTGAGTTATAAAATTTTGATTTGCAGATTTGAGATATCAGATTAAAATCATTATATTTAAATTAATAGAATGAAATTATTTATTAAGCTATGATAATTTGTGCTGAAACAAGATTCCTGGAACTATAATATGAAATTAAACCAATATAGAATTAAACCAATATGGAATTAAATCAATATGAAATTAAATCAATATGAAATTAAATCCTTGGAGTTAGTTTCTGATACAAGACCCTCTAAATTGAATTCGGGATCAGTATTAAGACCGGATCTCACAGCTTTAAATAAATTCATTGCTTAAAACATTACCGATCTGATCTATAGATATCGAATCAATTCCTATCGAATTTAAATGTTTTGAAAATTTTGAAGGTCTATTCCCCCCTGGGTGATAGACAAGAGTAACTTCAGGGGAAAGTCTCCTGACCATATCTTCAAGTCCGCAAGCGTCAAGATGATCGCTTATCCTGATTGTTGGGTAAGGATAATCCATGCGGCAACTTAAAACATATTTTTTCATGTTCCAGGGCAATTTGTCAAGATTCCAGGGAGCAACTATGAAAACCCCGTCATCTTCTCCGGAATCAAGCCCTGCAAGTTCTCCGGCATCTTCAAGCATACTGCGAGTAAGAGCCCTTGTCCTTGCCTCCATACGGATGGCACCGTCATATCCGAAGCCTCTTATGAGTTCAACTGCACGCTGAGCCTTTCCGAATTCATATGCTCCAAAGGCTACAGGCCCTTTTTCGAAAAGCGCAGATTTCATGCCTTCAAGGTCATCTGCAAAATGGCAGGAGGGATCTGCAGGGTCTCCGTAGTTAGCTTCAGTGATAAGGACGTCACACGGAGGAAGACTGCTTGCATCTTTGACGTCGCCTGTAACCAGAATCCTTGTCCCTACATCGTTTTCCCAGTAAAAAGCACTCGCTCCTGCGGTATGTTCCGTAGGAAACGTCTTTACCTTTGTTCCTTGTATGTCGATTTCATCCCCAAGCCTGCACATGCTGCCCGCGTATTTTCTGTCGTGCCTGATTTCAAGCGCCACTGCAGTTTTTTCCGTACAAACGGCATTGGGAGAGAGCATAGCCGATTTTCCGTTGTGGTCGGAGTGAGCATGAGTTATAAGATAAGCATCGGGCTGAGGATACTTTCCAACTGTCCTGGTAGTATCAATGGAAAAGGTGCGCAAATCTCCGGCATTGTCCCTGAACCGGAGTGAGATATGCGGTTTAAAGGTCCCGCGAGAATTACGCTGTCTGAGCGCCAGCACACCAAGATCAATCAGTTTTTTAGAAATCACGCAAATCCTTGAGGAAATAATACTTAAGGTATTTAAGGTTAGGGAAA
>Ga0074193_1002114_pt1 | contig 19637 bp, 13 predicted proteins | sample EPASupsiteHSE605_FD_64523 | JGI IMG/M metagenome (GOLD analysis project Ga0074193, IMG submission 64523) | Bioremediated contaminated groundwater from EPA Superfund site, New Mexico - Sample HSE6-05 | ecosystem: Environmental > Aquatic > Deep subsurface > Groundwater > Contaminated ... | reverse complement strand
TATAAGGTGGGTGTTCGGTTTCCCCCTAGGGTGCGATAGTCTCCAGTGGAGACTATCGCCGAAAGCGCACGGCCCTTAACGAATACTATTGCGCTGAGGGTTACTATCGCCGAAAGCGCACGGCTCTTAACGAATACTATTGCGCTGAGGGTTACTATCGCCGAGTCGCCTTTCCCAATAGAAACACTTGACGGCAAAGGAGGTAGACTCCACAAGCCCCGATGTTCAGCCTTAGCGCAAGCGAGTTCACTGACAGATGGAGAGAATAGACGTGAAATCAAATGAAGAAAAAGAATAATTTACCCTAAATTAGATTTCCCCCCTAAAACTTAAGTATTAAACCGTATACACTTTTGAACGGTAAATTTTGAATTATATAAAGGAATTAGGAGGGGAAAATTTGAAAAAGAAGGCTAAATTAACTACGGCGGTTATGACAAGTACACTACTAATCTTCACCTTGGTCGGAAGCGCTCAGGCTAAGCCTCATTATAATCGGTTCTTTGGTAATGATCGGTTCCAAACCTCCACGGCAATAGCCCAGCAAGAATCCCATGGACAAAAAATGCAAAATGTAATCCTCGCCTCGGCCTATAGTTTTCCTGATGCTTTATCTGCGAGTACACTGGCAACAAAACTTAAAGCATCAATCATTCTCGTAGGTTCGGACCTGAATGATTCACAAGTCAGTTTGGATTTTGTCAAAAATCATATTACTGCCGGTGGAAATGTTACGATTATTGGTGGAGTCGGCATTATAAACCAAAACGTTGAGCAGTGGTTACGTAAAACGGGTTATCATGTGACTCGAATGGGTGGCAAGGATCGTTTTGATACAGACTCTATCATTGTCAATAACCTCGCTGTAAGTCATGGTACCCCCGTTATCATTGCCAATGGCCATGATTTTCCTGATGCCCTAGGTGTCGCTTCACTAGCCGCTAGCAAAGGCTGGCCGATTCTCTTGAGCGGGCCTAATCAATTACCAGAAGAAGCCCGGAAATTTATTTCTTCAGATCAACCCACAAACATCTATATAATTGGCGGTAAGGCCGTATTGCACGATACAATCCAAACAGCACTGCAAAGTGCAGCTCCGAACGCCCAAATACAACGGTTTGGTGGTCAGGACCGCTTTGAAACCTCATCGCTGATTTTGACTAAATTCTATCCTAACCCAACGCAAATTTATCTCGCTAATGGTCTTGATTTTGCCGATGCGCTTTCTGGAAGTACATTGGCAGCTCAAACCAATTCCCCGATTTTGTTAATTGACCCAAAATCCAAGCAGTTGCCTCCAGCAATTAAAGACTATCTTATCACTCTTCGTAATACTGGCTGTACCCCACAAGTTAACGCACTTGGTGGAACTGCTAGCGTACCTGAGTGGGTCATCAGTCAGGTTAATGATATTTTTGGAAGTTCCGCCACAATTCCAGTACATACTCCATTTACTGTAAGCAACCTCTCAACAACGGGAGTTACAGTGAGCTTGAGTTCAGCGCTAAACGGATTAACGAAAAGCAACTTTACTCTGCTCGATAGTTCGGGATATTCGATAACTATTAAAGATGTGACCAAATCAAATGGAGGAACAACTTATGCAATTAAAGCTGCCTTGATTGCCGGTCGCACCTACACAATAACGGCAAATTATGCGGGTTATACTATCGGGACGGCGCAGAGCTTCACGATACCGTTGACTACGACCAATGGGTTAATCGTAACGGACCCCTCGACAACGGGAGTTACAGTGAACTTGAGTTCAGCGCAGAACGGATTAACGAAAAGTAACTTTACTCTGCTCGATAGTTCGGGATATCCGATAACTATTAAAGATGTGACCAAATCAAACGGAGGATCAACTTATGCAATTAAAGCTGTGTTGATTGCCGGTCGAACCTACACAATAACGGCAAGTTATGAGGGTTATACTATCGGAACGGCACAGAGTTTCACAATACCGTTGACTACGACCAATGCGCTAACCGTCACGAACCCCTCGACGTCGGGGGTCACAGTGAGCTTGAGTTCAGAGTTGAATGGATTAACCGCAAGCAACTTTACCCTACTCGATAGTACGGGATATCCTATAACTATTAAAGGTGTGTCCAAATTAAACGGAGGATTAACTTATACAATCAGAGCTGAGTTGATTGCAGGTCGCACCTACACAATAACAGCAAATTACACGGGTAATGTCCTTGGGACGGCTCAGACCTTCACAATACCGTATGTTACATCCAGTTAAGCATTGATCTAGCTTGTATTTAATCGTTTCCTGTTGACAAAATAAATTAATTATTCTATTATATGTTCAAGTGAATAAATTATTTATTAGGTGCCCGCAAGGGATAATAGGGAACCAGGTAATAATCCTGGACGGACCCACCACTGTAATTAGATGTTAAGAATGTACATTGGCCACTGGGATAACTGGGAAGGCGTACATTTTAGTCTATAAGTCAGGAGACCTGCCTATTAAATACTGCGATTAGGACAATGGTAAAGTTCTAGCTTTTTATTAAGCTAGAACTTTTTTTATTTTTTAAAATGTAGGAGTAGCTATGGAAACGATTGCTAAAATTCAAATTCAAAAACTAGTATTTCCCAATGCAGAAAAACCTGCGCTTAAAAACATCGATTTTGAGATCAAGCGGGGAGATTTCATCGTTATCACCGGGGGTGTAGCCTCTGGAAAATCGATTTTATTGCACTCTATTACAGGCGCTATCCCTCACTACCATAAAGCCGAATTAATCGGCAACGTCATAATCCTAGGGCAAGATGTCAAGAACATGACCCTCAATAAAATGTCTGACTACGTGGGATACATGATGCAAGAACCCCAGAATCAAATTATCAGTTTGGATGTTTACGAAGAGGTGGCATTCGGACTCGGCAATTTGGAAATACCCCTTCAACAAATTGATCAGACGGTCAAAAACACCTTGGAATTCGTAGGCCTAGCAGGCTATCAGAACCGCCAGACGGCTTCTCTTTCAGGCGGAGAGGCTCAAAGGGTTGTTTTAGCCAGCGTTTTAGCTCTCAATGCCCCTATGTTGATTCTTGATCAGCCGACGGCTGAACTAGATCCTCAGGGACGAGATGAGCTCTATAAGCGGCTTGGTCTGTTAAATAAAACCCAGAATCTAACGATTGTTCTGGTCATGGACCGAATCGAAGAAGTTCTGAACTATGCCAATAGGGTCTTCTTTCTTCAGGACGGTGAAATCGTCAAAGAGCATTCTCCAGAGGAGTATTACCAAGATCAGATCGAGCAGCGTAGAGAGCGGATAAAAAACGACAGTCTATTGCAAATGGATACCCTTCATAATGGAAAGATCGAAGTTGAAAAAATCGAAGATAATAGAATCCAAGATGGACAGATCAGAGAAGTTATTGCAGAAATGACCCATGTTACCTACCAGTACAAAAACAACTTAATGGGTTGTGAAGATCTTCATTTAAAAATTCAAAAGGGTGACTTTTTAGCGGTCGTTGGTTTAAATGGCTCTGGAAAATCGACCTTAGCCAAACTGCTTATCGGTTTGTTAAAGCCTTCCAAAGGTGAGATTAAAGTGTTTAACCAGGCTCTAACTAAGGACAACCTTACAAAAATCCGTGCGCACGTCGGTTTCTTGTTTCAAAACCCCGACTATCAGATCTTTGCAAGTACCCTGGAAGAAGAGGTTGGATTTTCACTAAAGCTGAGAGGTGAACAGGATGAAGTAATTGATCAAAAAATTTATGATTGTCTAAGATTTGTGGGGCTGCTGGAGTACAAAAAAATGCATCCCCAGCGCCTAAGCCGCGGCCAGCGCCAGCTTTTGGCCCTAGCCTCGATCTTGGTCAATGATCCGGAATTCATCATAGCCGATGAACCGACCTCGGGCCTGGATGAAAACCAAGGGTATATGATCATGGATAAACTCTTTAATTTGGCGAAAAACGGCAAGACGATCCTGGTTATTACTCACGATCTAACCATGGCGAAAAATTATTCAAACCGCTTAATTGCTTTACATAACCATCGGATTCATCTGGACATTTTGACAAGAGAGCTGAATAAGCATCACGCTGAACTTAAGGCAATCGGTCTCGATTTTCAGAATATTATCAACTTCAGGGAGGTTGCAAATGGGACTTTCTAAGCTTGATCCCCGAACAAAACTTGTCTGGTATGCTCTAATGATCTATTTCTCACTGAGTTGTCAAACCGCTGTTCAATTAGGCCTTGTTTTATTGGTATGTATTATGGCCTCGCTTCTCTTAACCCGTTCCTTGAAGCAATATAAGGTCATGATTATGATCTTGGTACTTTTAGGGCTTCAGATATTCATCGTGCAACTGATCTTCTGCCGGGAAGGAGTTCTAGTCTACCAATGGGGATTCCTTAAAATCTACAGTCAAGCAATACCCCTGGCGATCACCGGTATCTTAAAGGCTTCCCTGATTTTTTTTGCAAGTATGCAATTTTTCACCTCAGCCTCACCCCAGGAATTTACTCTAATGCTGATGAAATTCAAGATTCCTTATCGCTATGCCATGCTAGCAGGTCTGAGCGTCCGTTTCTTCCCGATCATGAAAGCTGAATACATATCCATAATGGATAGCCAACGGACCCGGGGCCTAAAAATGGACAGCGTCTGGGACAATCTTAAAAGCATTATCCCAACGTTCCTGCCCTTTTTATATCGTGCTGTTCGTCGTTCAACAGAAACGGCCTTGGCCATGGAGTTAAGGGGGTATGGACGAAGTAAAACCCGAACCTTCTCTACAGCATTAGCGATTAAGCAATACGATATAGCTTTAATCACAGCGATGTTATTGGTAATCATCGTCAACCTTGCAGGCAAGGTATTACCATTAATATAATCACTATCACTTTCATCATCACTACATAATTTGAGGAGGAGAATTAGAAATGAAAGACCAACTATTCAGAACTGACACCAAAGCACTCGTCGGCGCCGTTATCATTGGAATCGTATTTGTGATTATGGAACAGGTCACAGGACGTATCGACGCTGTCCTGGACCCGACTCTTTTACTCCTTAACGGCACATGCTGGGCCTTTTTTACAGGTCTTATCGTTTTAATGTACAAACAACCGGCAGGGATTATTGCAGGATTAGTGGAAGCAATAGTAGCCATGGCAACAGCTTATTCACCGCTAGCCTTTTTCTTTCTCTTTGCCAATACTATTGGATCAATTGCCTATTCATTAATTGTCATGAATTTGTCTATGAAGAAATTAAGCCATCATATCCTGGGGCAGATTGGTTGTTGTGTTACCGGTAACCTTTGCGTAATGGTAGGTTTGATTTATGTCATTCATCTGGACTGGAAAATCGCCCTCTTATCTTCAGCCATAACCTCCCTCGTAGGTATAATTGTAGCAGGAATTCTGACGAAGAGTGTTTACGGTGCTTTACAAAAATCAGCATTGCTCTAAAAATAGTCAAGATAGATGGATTCTCGTTTGGTCTCATCGGAAACGGTGGGGCCTTTTATATTGAGGAGCTTCAAATGTTCGTAGGATCGGGTATTATTTATGTATTCATGAAATCAACCATATCGACGAGGAAATTATATTTTCTACATCTATAGTAAAATGAACTATACAACTAGACTTATATTCCGGGGTGAAGAAAATGATCATAGGTTTTGGCTTTGGCGATCCCACCTGTTGTCCCGTGAGTAATGCAGAGGATTTACAAGATTTATGTCGAATTGAGTAAATAGCAGCCATTATATCAGGAGATTTAGAACAAGGCAGCGATTATTATAGTTTTACGGCTTTAAACGGGAGGAAACCTAATTGAAAAAGATTTTGATTGCAGATGATGAAAAGTCCTTAAGGATGTTGATTGCAGGGACACTGGAAATCGGAAATTTTGATGTCATTGAGTCTGATAACGGAATTGAAGCGTTAAATCTGGCGACTACTGAAAAACCTGATCTTATAATTTTAGATGTCATGATGCCTGGATTGACTGGCTATCAAGTTTGTCAAAAGATAAAGGAGGACGAACAGCTTCGGCAGATCCAAATTATCATTTTGACTGCCAAAGGACAGCAAGCCGATAAAAATACGGCAATTGAGGCGAAGGCCGACTACTACGTGGCAAAGCCTTTTAGTCCGGCTTATTTACTTTCTCTTGTCGAAGAGATTCTGGGAGAGTAAGCTATTATGAAACTAAAAAGCCAATGGAAGTATGTCTTACTTTTCTTGATCCCTTTGTTAATTTTAGTATTCTATATCAACAATGTCTTTGTCCAGCTGAAGCATTACAATGTAGAGATGCAACTCGACAAGGATGAAGCCGTGGTTAGTAAAATACAAGCACAGACGTTGGAACATTTTTATCAATCGGAACAAGACGTAATTTTTATTGCTGCTTATGTTGGGAAAAATCTAGACAATGTGGACCAATCTCACACGGTCACTCAGAATATTAAATCTCTTCTCGATAGTTTGATGCCAAATTTTCCGGATGTGAATAATATTCATAAAGAAATCTCTTTTATTGATAAAGAGGGTAAAGAAGTTATCATTGCTAGCGGCCACAATGTTCAGGAAGTTCCCCCCCAAAACAGATTAGATCAGGACTATCTGCAGGGTTCTCTCCGGAAACGGGTCGGAGAGGTCTATGTCTCTTTTGAGGGGCCGATGATTTATCTCACGAGTCCAATTTTTAGTGAGAAACAAGGCTACTTTGGGACTCTTGTTTTGACTCTACAGAAAGATGAACTCTTGAAGGATTTGCAGGCAGATACCCGGGATAACGTGATGCTGATTGAAGATACCGGAAAGTACATTTTGTCTCCCAATGCTCAAAGGGGTGAGGATTTTAGTGCAGACTTTTCCCCCGAAGTTTTAGCGACAATTCGGGCTTCACAGTTCGGACATTTAGAAATCGGGCAGAATACTTTGTTGACGTATGCTTCTCTCAAACTCGATGATCATCGCTGGCACATAATTAAACAAGATGATAAAATGCTGATTACCGCGCAGACCACCTCTCTGCTAAGAGGATTGATTGGAATTGTAGCTCTGACTTTCGCTTGTGTATTAGGACTTCTGGTCTTATGGATTGTATTCTATCACAAAACAGTTCGAACAGAGCAATTGTCCAGAGAAAACAGCGTACTGGAATCCTTGAATTCTGAGCTCATCGATAAACAGTTAATCCTTGAAGAACAAGCGACTTTAGTGGAAGAGCTGAATGCCCAACTCGCCGACGAAAGCACCCAATATCGACAACAAAAGGACACCTTGCAGGCGATCATCGATTCTGTAGAGGTTGGCATTGTCATGACAAATACTGCTCAAAAAACGATCTTTATGAACAAAGCTTGGCATGAAACATTTCAATCCACGCAAGTTGGACTTGATGGTCGGATGCTCGTCCAAAACGCTTTAGAAGGCACCAAGGATTTTGCAAAGAATATATTAAAATTTACTCAGTTATTAGATGATTACGAGGAAAGTGCGGTCGTTGAACTCGAACAACATGCCGTACTGCACCAAATTATCCATTTCAGAACGTTACCCTGTCGGTCGAGCGATGGGCATGCTCTGGGGAGAATCTTTCTTTATAGGGATATTACTCAATACAGAGAAGTTGATCGATTAAAGTCTGAATTGATTAGTACGGTGAGCCACGAACTGCGGACCCCTATGAGTAGCATTATGGGTTTCGCGGAGTTGCTCTTAACCCGCAAATTATCTCCCGATCGTTCCAAACAATATATCGAAATTATTCATACTCAGGCTGAACGGTTAACCAAATTAATTAGTGATTTCCTGGATATTCAGCGGATCGAAAGTGGCAAACATGAGTTTATAAAGCAACGTATTTCTTTTGTCGAAGTTGTTAATAATACTTTGAATTTGTTTCGTGATACAGATCAGAAACACCAATTCTCGTTTGATAATGACTTAACCAAGTCATTGGATGTAGAGTGTGATACCGATAAGCTCATTCAAGTAATGTCCAATCTCTTGTCCAACGCTATAAAATACAGCCCACAGGGGGGAAAAATCAATATTAAGGTTGAGTCGGAGGGAGGCTTTCTGAAGGTCAGCATCTCAGACCATGGTTTAGGGATACCGCAAGATGCCCAAGCAAAGCTTTTTAGTAAGTTTTTTCGTGTCGATAATGATGATCGGCGAGAAATTGGGGGGACGGGATTGGGACTTGCCATTTGCAAAGAAATCATTCTTGCTCATGGTGGCAAGATCTGGGCCGAATCAACCTATGAACAAGGATCGACGTTCTATTTTACCCTACCGTTAGCAGAACCCATCCCATTCTCAAAAGACCTGAAAATGGGGAGGGTTTCAGTTGAAGATGGCAAGATCAATCCTGAGATCCTTATTGTGGAAGACGATGAGAGTTTAGTCGACTTAATGGAGGTCGTTTTAAAAGAAGATGGTTTCTCTACCTTCGCTGTAAATAACGCTGATGCCGCCCTGAGTTTAGTTAAAGAAAAGCAATTCAAAATGATTATTTTAGATATTAATTTAGCTGGGACGTTAAATGGGTGGGATGTTGTGAAAGCGCTTAAACAAGATAAGAATACTTCCAATATACCCGTAATTATATCCAGCGTTTTCGAAAATAGGGGGAAACCTCAATCAAAAGATATTAACGAGTACCTGGTTAAACCCTTTAAACTTGAAGAACTGCTTACTGTTGTCCACAAAGTGATGCTGGGTAATGTTGAATCCACTATGTTAATGCAGGGCGATGAAGCCTTAGACGAGTACGTAGTTGAGATTTTGCGTCAACACGGGATAAAAGTCAGAGAGTTTAAACGTGCGGAACGTATATTGATAATTACGTTGGATGGTGAAATTATAAATGAACTCTGAGAATGAACAGCTCCAAACATTATTGGATAGAACCCGGCAGTTCTTTATTGGAGAATTGCACAGTAAACTTGAACTGCTATCTAAATATGTGGAAAATACGGTTCCAATATCTATCGAAGAGACTCAGGAAATTTTGCGTACTTTTCATTCGATATACGGGACCGCTTCAACGTTAGGGCTTGGGCATCTGGCGGTGTTGGGACAAAAAGGTGAAATACAAGTTAAGGATTTCTTAGCTTTAGACCGCACGACCGAGCCCCAATTTCTTGTGCTTATTTCACATACCTTAAAGGAGCTCCAACATCAATTGACTTTACTTGAACACAGTGTCTCAGCCAGTGATCTCACCACTTCTCCTGCTTATACAAGTTTGCCTGAAGCAGAAAAGATTCTACTCATTGATGATGATATTTCATTACTAAAGCTTATGCAAACCGCTTTCACCAGAGAAGGATATAAGGTTTATATCTGTGACGATTCGATATCAGCTATGGATATCATCGCAATCGCTAGGCCCGATGTGATTTTGCTAGACATTATGATGCCTAAAATCGACGGCTACGAAATTTTAGCTAAGATCAAGAATAACCCTAAATTCTCGGATATTTGTGTTATTTTTGTCAGTGCCTTGGATGATATTGAGGCTAAAGTGAAAGGTATGGGCTCTGGGATTGATGATTACATCACTAAACCCTTTAACCTATTAGAAGTCCTCTCGCGGGTAGAAATGGTCCTTAGGAGAGCACACAAATTTAAAGAAAAATTATTAAAAGATAGCTTAACCGGTGCTTATACCCGCAGCTATCTCAATGAGCGTTTAACCGATGAATTGGACCGATATAAGCGAAACCAGACCCTTTTTTCCATTGCCTTTGTCGATTTGGATTTTTTCAAACTCATCAATGATACATATGGCCACCAAACGGGTGACTTTGTGTTAAAACAATTTGTTGAGTTTATGAACATGAACCTCAGAGAATATGATGTTCTCTTTCGCTATGGCGGAGAAGAGTTTGTCATCTTGCTACCGGATACAACTGAACAGCAAGCCACTTTGGCCCTGGAACGCCTGCGAGAAACCTTTGCACAAACATTAATTAACTATGCTGGGAATACCTTTTTAATGACGTTTAGTTGTGGCATTAAAGAAGTCGGGGAGAAAGACACTTCTATGAACCATCTTTTAAACTTTGCCGACGAAGCGATGTACGCAGCCAAAAGAGAAGGGAGAAATAGGGTGATTCCCTATAGTAGTCTCCAAAATGAAGCTCAGAACAAAAAGACTGTCCTTATTGTTGATGACGAAAATACCATTTTAAAGCTCTTAGGAAATCATTTATTAGAAATAGGTTACAATGTTTTCATAGCCACTAACGGGCAGCATGCTTTGGAACTTTTAGCTTCCAACGCGGTAGATGCCGTAATATTAGACCTCGGTTTACCCGATATAGACGGACTCGAAATATGTCGTAAAATCAGAGAGAACCAGTTCACGCGAAGTCTGAAGATTATTATCCTTTCCAAAAGGTCAAGCAAAGGGGATATCGTGGACGGTTTTGACTGTGGTGCAGATGATTATGTCACCAAGCCTTTTTCCATGGACGAATTAGAAGCCCGTATCCTACGCGTACTAAAGCACTAAAATAGCGGAATTACATGAAGAATAATAATGCAGAGGAGGAAGCGAGCTTAGCCAGCTTCTTCCTCTATTTCATGTTAAACGACCCCTAGCGTTTCCAAATTATGTGCTCAGAGCTTTCCGGTTGTGTCATCTCAGAAGTGCAGATCTACGAATTAGCAGGAAAGACTGCTATATTTGTCGAATCAATAAACCCATGAGAATTTAGGCATAACGAAAGAGATGATTCAATTATGAAAAAGAGTTTTGTCTTAAGAAAAAATTTTTTCAATAAGTCCTTTAAACATAAACTGAGAACAACTTATACTCTACTTATGTTTGTGGTTCTAATTCTAATCTGTACTTTTTTGTATTATCAAGTGCAGAACATTGTAAAACCCCTTATTAGTCGTAATGGTTTACAGGTTGTCCACGGTGAAGCGCAATATCTTGGAGAACTCTTTGCTAATCAAGGAAATATGTTGGAACAATTGTCTAGTACCGAAACCTTCCGAAATGGTGGAATTGCGGTTATCAAAAAAGAGATCGATAATCAAATGGATCGGCATAATGATTTATGGCTATCCATGAAATACAGGTCAGTGACGGGTGAAGAGTATGATAATAATCCCGGTAAATTTAAGTCATGGGTTAGATATGAACAGGATTTATTAGCGGCAGATAAACTGACCTTGATATCAGAACCTGTTGTTGATAACAGGGATGGTGAATATATTACCTATATAGGAACTAAGGTCATGGATGATAATGGAAAAATTAAGGGACTGCTAATTATTAACGTCCGGGTAAAACAGTTAATGAAATCATTCTTAGACGCCAAAACAGGCCAATTTTCAGAAATGTGGTTTCTCGATTCTAAAGGCAAAGTAATCATCAACCCCAATATTCAAGTGCCATCAATTCCTGATATTGAAGAATTTGAAGAACAAATTGCCCTTAAACCTACCGGAGAAGCGAAAATTTCTACTCGAGAGGATCAATCAAAGTCTCTAATTTACTCTCAAATACCTAACATTAACGGCCTATATATAGCAGTAGGAATAGAACATAGTGAGTCCTCAGATGCGATGATATTTTTGTTAATTTTAATAGCTGGGGGCGCAGTGGCTGCTTGTCTTTTTATTTTCGTTGCTGCAAATAAAATGACGAATTTAGTAACAAAACCATTGACTCGTATGGTTGAAATAATCCAGCACACTGATGGTACAAATTTGATTGAAATCCCTAATGACCTTAAGGCCAGTAAAGATGAGATAGGAATACTGGCTAATACAATTGATGAAATGGCGAGAAATATTCGAAATAATGTCCAAACACTAAACAGTGAAATTAAAGAACGCCAAAAAGCTGAAGTGGAGCTAATTCTTTTAAATGATGAACTTGAGTGTCGTGTAGCTGAACGAACCCAAGCCTTAACAACTGTCACACATAGCTTGTCAATTTCGGAAGATCGATTTAGAATTGCGATGGAAGCATCACATATAGGGTTGTATGATTCAGACTGTAATAATAATGTCTTAGTTAATGGGATTTTCCTTCACTTAATTAATGCGCCGGAGTATAAGCAAGGTCGCATTAAAGAAAGCGACTGGGTGCAGTTTAATGGTCGATTGAAAGATTACTTATACGGAAAAGATCTCCCGAATAGCGTACAATTAAATGAAGAAAGTTTGCCTATGATCGGAGAGGACTTTTATGCTGAGGTTCGGTTAAAGGAAGATCTCAATGTTTGGCTTTTATTTATTGGTCAAGTCATAAAAAGGGATGAAACCGGAAAAGTATTACGGTTCATAGGAGTTTTGCAAAATATATCTGAAAGAAAAAGGACGGAAGTCGAGCTTAAAGCGGCTATGGAAGAAGCGGAAGAAGCAAGCCAGGCTAAAAGTCAATTCCTCGCCAATATGAGTCATGAAATCAGAACACCTATGAATGCGATTATAGGACTTACCCATTTAATTGGTCAATCTGAGTTAAAGGATTCTCAAAGAAATTATATTTCGAAAATAGAGGGAGCATCAACAGCACTACTAAGAATTATTAATGATATTTTAGATTTTTCAAAAATTGAAGCCGGGAAACTCGAAATAGAAGCTATTAAATTCAATATCAACCAGGTATTGGAAAATATATCAAATCTATATACAATGTCTGCAACAGATAAGGGGATTGATCTAAAGTTTGCCGCTGGAGAAGCAGTACCGGAAGTGCTGATTGGTGATCCACTTCGCTTAGAACAAGTCCTATCAAATTTGACGACGAATGCAATTAAATTTACGGACCAAGGAGAAGTCAATGTTTCGGTACGGGTTCTCGAGGAAACTGATAACCAAGTTGAGTTACACTTTAGTGTGACCGATACGGGTATTGGGTTAACCAAAGATCAAATCGGAAGACTGTTTACAGCATTTACTCAGGCGGATGGTTCTATGACCCGGAAATATGGAGGGACAGGGCTAGGTCTAACAATTTCCAAACAATTAGTCGACCTTATGAAGGGTGAAATATGGGTAGAAAGCGTTTATGGCCAAGGCGCATCTTTTCAATTTAGGCTCCAGTTTGATAAAGCTTTAGATATCGTGAAGCTTAATGCTTCAAAAGAAACCACGGGGAATCGGGTGAATACAATCACAGACAAAAAAAGCCAAAGCAACTACCAACAGTCGCTTGTGAATAAACGGATACTTCTGGTTGAAGATAATGATATCAATCAATTGGTTGCTAGGGATATTTTAGAGCAAGTAGGTGTTTGTGTCAGCATTGCTAGTAATGGTGAAGAAGCCCTTAACCATGTTCGAGCCAATAAATTTGATGCAGTTCTTATGGATGTGCAAATGCCCATTATGGATGGTTACAAAGCCACCGAGATTCTCAGAAAAACCTATTCAAGTTCAGAACTGCCGATTATAGCCATGACAGCTAACGTACTTAGGGGTGATCGGGAACGAAGCATCGAGTCTGGTATGAATGATTATATTTCCAAGCCCATTGACCCGACCCTTTTGTTTGAAACCCTAGAAAAATGGCTCCTAGGAAAGAGCATGAAACCCATTGAACAGTTTATAGAGGGAACTCCCGAGGAAATGTTACCAGTCTTAGACTTTGAAAATACACCAATTCGACTAGGCAATAAACTAGAATTTTATTATGACCTATTAACAAGGTACTCAAATAATTATCATCACCTTGTGGAAGATCTTACTGATCTGAGGTTGAATCAACAAAAGGATGAAGCGAAACGATTGATTCATACTCTCAAAAGTGTTGCCGGAAATATCGGAGCTATGAAGCTCAGCAACTTTATTGTTCAGTTAGAAGAACACTATGAGTCATATAATGAGACAAGTTTCACTAAACAGCTTGAGATACTTTCTGATTTGAATGAGGAACTATTGAAGATGATTGAAAGGGTTATTCCGATCAAGGCTTCCAATGAAAAGCGTTTAAATTCCGGGTTTAATCTTGATAAAATCTTATGTAAATTACTGGAGGCCTTAGAAAGGGCTCGTGCTAAAGAAATAAATGATAATATGAGCCTGTTAATAGCAACTGCTCAGTGGACAAGTTATAGCACACAAATCAGCGAAATAAAGCAATTTGTTGACCGCTATCACTATAAAGAGGCCAGGGCTAGGGTAGTAGAACTAAGAGAAAATCTAAAGGAGTCAACGAATGGATAGCCAAAAAACGATCATGATAGTGGATGACACCGAAATGAATATTGTTATTCTGGTGGAGGCGCTTCGAGCGGATTACGAATTAATTATCGCCATTAATGGGCTAGAGGCGCTGGAGCTACTCGAAGATCAAACACCGGATTTAATTCTATTAGACATCATGATGCCTGATATCGATGGCTATGAAGTATTACAAAGGATTAAGAAAAAACCAAATCTCGAGCATATACCGGTTATTCTACTTTCGGCAATTACCGAAAGTGATTCAAAAACCAAGGGTTTTTCCTTAGGTGCCGTAGATTATGTTACGAAGCCCTTTGAAATGATTGAGGTTAAGGCGAGGGTGAGGACACAACTAAAATTCATGGAAGCACATCTTGCTTTGGAACATCAGAAGCTTTTTCTAGAAGAAAAAGTGAAAGAAAGGACAGAGCTGCTTGAAAGAACCAACTCAGCTGCTATATACTGCCTTGCTGCTTTAGCCGAGACAAGGGACCCGGAAACTGGGGAACATATCAAAAGGACACAGAATTATATTAGAGAATTGGCCTTTGAATTACAGGCTAAGGCTAAGTATAAGGACATTTTAACCAATGACTTTATTAAGCTCCTATATCAATCAGCTCCGTTACATGATATTGGTAAAGTTGGCGTAAGAGATAGTATTCTTCTGAAACCTGGACGCTTAACAGAGGCAGAATTTGAAGAAATGAAAAAGCACACAATTTATGGTGGAAACTCATTAATGGTTGGTATCAAGGAATTAGGTGAAGATTCATTCCTGACACTTGCGAAGGAAATCGCCTTAACCCACCATGAGAAATGGGATGGGACGGGGTATCCAAAGGGTTTATCTAAAGCCGAGATTCCTATATCGGGACGGCTTATGGCACTCAGCGATGTCTATGATGCTCTGATTAGTAAACGAGTTTATAAGAATGCGTTTAGCCATGATGAGGCTAAAGCGATCATTCTAGAAGGTAGAGGAACTCATTTCGATCCAGATATTGTGGATGCTTTTATCGTAAGAGAAGCGGAGTTTATCAAAATCATGAGACAATTTAAGGATAGTTAGTCTGATAAATATCGGCGAAATCAAAGCTAGGGTCATTCCCTAGCTTTGTGTTATTTGCCCCAACCAATTCCATGGGTGTATTTTGCGATCGCCTAATAGGACATTATGAAGTTCTTGGTCGATCAGCGCAACATTATCAGTGAAATTTATGGGAAGACTAAAGACTTGAAATGCATTTACCGAGTGATAGGAGTGAAAGGTCTTGAAGATTGACGCGACAAGCAATTTTAATGACAGAGTGCTCTCGTTTGACGAAATAGATGAAGGATTCTCTATTAAGGAAGCCATTGTGGAGGCAAAGCGCTGTCTTAATTGTCCTAAACCTCTTTGCCGAACAGGTTGTCCCATTGAAAATGAGATTCCTAACTTCATCCAGGAATTAGCTAAAGGCAACTTTGGTGAAGCAAGTTCTGTTATTGCCCAACGCAGTAATCTTCCTGCTATCTGTGGTCGGGTATGTCCTCGTGAAAAACAATGTGAAGCTTCCTGTGTGCTGAATAAGAAAGGGCAAGGGATTAAGATTGGCAAGCTCGAACGTTTCATAGCCGATTTTGACGCTGAAATGAACGTAAGCCCTCTGATTAAAAAAAGTGGAGCCAAAGGCAGAGTGGCAGTCATTGGGTCAGGGCCGGCGGGTTTGACGGTGGCGGGTGATCTGGCCAAGCTGGAGTATGAGGTAACTGTTTTTGATGACCAAAGCGAGCCGGGTGGAGTCCTCATGTATGGTATTCCTGAATTTCGTTTAAATAAAGAAGTCGTGCGTCGTGAAATTCGCAGGATTGAACGTCTCGGTGTTGTATTTCGTACTAATCTTATGGTCGGGCAGGATATCACCGTTGATGAGATGTTTTCAGAGGGCTTTGATGCCGTCTTCATCGGAACGGGTACAGCATTACCTAAACGGCTTGAAATACCTGGTAAAGACCTTTCCGGAGTTATTCAGGCTATTTATTTTCTTAGAATGGCGATGTTAGCTAGTACTGGAGAAGTAGACCCTATGGAAGTTCCTATTCAAGTTGGAGATCACGTCATCGTCGTCGGAGCGGGTAATGTGGCGATGGATGCAGCCCGAACTGCACTAAGAGTTGGAGCTGCAGAGGTCACGGTAGTTTACCGAGGAACTGAACAGGGCATGACTGCCTTGAAATCCGAGTATGAGGAAGCGAAGCATGAAGGGGTTCAATTTAAATGGCATCGGGGGCCGAAACGTTATGCGGGCAGTAACCGCTTGGAAGGTCTGGAATGCGAGTTGATGGAACATACACCAGAAGGCTCCCTGCGAGGTACAGGCCAGAAAGAATTTTTACCTGCCCATAAAGTTATTATTGCAATTGGTCAGCGTCCGGCTGCTCGGATTATCTCCACTACCTCCGGAATTGAGGTTAATGCCCAAGGTTACGTCATCACAAAAGTAAGGCCCTATGGAATGACGACCAGGCGTGGCATATTCGCCGGTGGGGATGTAGTTCATGAACCGGCTACTGTGGTCTTGGCCATGAAAGAAGCCAAAAAGGTTGCCGAGGGGATTGCTCAATACATTGAGGCGAAGAAACTTATGGAAGAATGTGCAATGAGTGAATGAATACTTAAACTCGTAGTAGATTATTTTTTAAGTTTCCTCAGTTCCATTGTTAAGTTGTATTCTATTTGGGTTTCATCGAGCTTTTTTCTAATAACTATTTTCGCTTCTTGATTTGTGCAGTTGGCTAATTGCTCACGCAAATCATTGATGTCCTTTAACAATTGTACCTCTCCGGGCAAGAATCCATTATTCTTTAATAACATATATCCTGCGCGAATTCCCTCCGGAAGGCTTGCCCAGTAATCAAGATTAATGGGTTTGCCTTGCATAGGAAGGTTTTCAAATTCACCGTTTCTCATGGCCTCTTGAATTCTATCTTCAACGATTTTATCGAAAATGTTTAACATTAAGCTTCAGCTCCTTACAGAAATAATTCCACAGTATTTATGAATTTCCTGCTTGCACAATCTCCTCTCGTATGCTATGTTTAAATGAAGCAAAAACTGAATATGACGGGAGCTTATGAGATAGGCTGAGAGGGTGGTTGAGTTACCACCGACCGAACCTGATCTGGATAATGCCAGCGGAGGGATGCAAGTACAGTCATTAAAGGAACCGCGCATACCATGTGCGGTTTTTATTATTATTCTCTCCATAATTTGCTTGGCATTACCGAACAGGTTTTCTCTTTAGCAGAATTATATCTTAAAAACTTTGATATCAAAACAGTTCAGTTGTTTAATTGCTAAAACGAATACATAAAGGAGTGGTTAATCAATGGATAAAATTATGATGGCTTTTCAGGTGCTGCCAAAAGTTGAAGATGCACGGCTATTTGAAGTGGTCGACGAAGCAATCGCAGTTGTAGCAGCCAGTGGTGTTAAGTATGAGGTAGGACCGATGGAAACAACTATGGAAGGTGAACCCGATCAATTATGGGCCATTATCCGTGAAGCTCAGGAGGCCTGTGTTAAAGCTGGGGCTTCTCGAGTCATGACGTATATCAAAATGGATTATAACCCAGGTCGGACAACAATTGCCGAAAAGATCCACAAATACCGGGAGAAGTAAGGGTATGCCGGTTAGATCAGGGCAGATTCAGAAAAAATGGCCGGTTGGTATTCCAACACTCGTGTTTCTATTCTTTTGTCTTGCAGTTTGGCAGATTAGTGTTGACTATTTCAAGTTGCCCCTCTGGTTTATTCCATCACCAGTAGCCGTGATGAAGGCTTTTTGGCGTACTCGAGATTTGCTTTGGCTACATACTTTGACAACCATTTGGGAGACAACCATCGGGTTTGTTCTTTCAATAGCTCTAGGTCTAGTGGCCGGGTTGGTTATGGTGCTATCGCCAATGGCGAAGCGCTTATTTTATCCTTTGCTTATTGTATCCCAGACGGTACCGCTGATCGCTGTGGCACCACTACTGATCCTTTGGCTGGGATACGGTCTATTGCCAAAGATTATTACAGTCGTCATCGTGTGTTTTTTTCCAATTACGGTTAGCTTAATTGAAGGTTTAGAGGTGAGCGACGCTGATTTGCTCAATCTCCTTAAGAGCATGGGGGCATCTCGCTGGCAGATATTATATATGATTCGCTGGCCCAACGCCTTACCATCTTTCTTTGCCGGATTGAAAATCGCCGCGACTTACAGTGTCATGGGGGCAGTCATTGGGGAATGGCTTGGAGCCAGTTCAGGGTTAGGGGTCTATCTAACCCGTTCTTCCCATTCTTTTAGAACAGATCAAGTTTTTGCGGCCATTGTTGCTATTACATTGCTCAGTCTTATTTACTTTGCGTTGATTGCAGGAATTAGGCGTCTAGTGTTGCCTTGGCTAAATACTAAATAAGTATGAGTCTGGAATATTACCATATGTCTATAACAACTGGTCCATAACAATAACCTATAACAATGACCAATAGTAATGGTATTATAACAATATTCTATAACCCATATTCTATAAAAAGTTGTCTTTAACCAAAGGGTTTATAGAAAGTATTAGAGTTTGGATGGTTGAAAGGAAGTTTGAATTTATGCAGATTCTACAGGCTAAAAAATTATTAAGTTTAATGATCGCATTGAGCTTGTGTGCACTTGTTTTGCTAACTGGTTGTGGTTCTAACGCTCAGAATTCGGCAGTTCCAACGCCGACAGCAACACCGTCTCAACCGGATAAAGTGACGATCATGCTGGATTGGACACCTAATACAAATCATACCGGTCTTTATGTCGCTAAAGACAAGGGATACTTCAGCAAGGCAGGATTAGATGTCCAGATTGTTCCGCCTTCAAGCCAAGGCACAGTGGAGCAGCTCGTGGCTACCGGCAAGGCGGATTTTGGAATTAGCGCCCAGGAACAGGTAACAGATGCCCGTGGTGAGGGCTTGCCTTTAGTTTCCATTGCGACAATTTTGCAGCATAATACCTCTGGATTTGCTTCCATGACCAACAAGAATATTCGCACGGCCAAGGACTTCGAAGGCAAAACGTATGGTGGGTGGGGGCTTCCTTCAGAGACTGCCACCATCAAAGCCTTAATGGAAAAGGAAAAGGTCGATTTCAATAAAATCAAAATGATCAATATTGGTGATACTGATCCAATCGTCAGCATGTCTAAGGGAGATATCGATTTGGCTTGGATTTTTTACGGCTGGGAAGGAATTCAGGCTGAGCTGGCCGGAACGCCGCTCAATATGATCTGGCTTAAGGATGTTAATTCAGCTTTAGATGGTTATACCCCCGTTTTTATCACGAATGAAAAAATGATTCTGGACAAAGCGGATGTTGTCCGCCGCTTTACGCAGGCAGTCAGTGAAGGATACCAATACGCGATTAAAAAC
>Ga0074193_1002113_pt1 | contig 19651 bp, 38 predicted proteins | sample EPASupsiteHSE605_FD_64523 | JGI IMG/M metagenome (GOLD analysis project Ga0074193, IMG submission 64523) | Bioremediated contaminated groundwater from EPA Superfund site, New Mexico - Sample HSE6-05 | ecosystem: Environmental > Aquatic > Deep subsurface > Groundwater > Contaminated ... | reverse complement strand
GTTAACGTATTCGGAGTGCATATCGAATATGAGGACTGTTCCTCTTACTCCTAGCAGGCCATCTGTGATTACTGATATCGTATTTGACTTTCCTGCTCCTGTCATGGCCAGTACTGCCAGGTGGCGTGAAACCATTTTGTTAATGTCCACTTCAATCTCAACTTCTTCCTGGGTAATTAAAGATCCAAGTTTCAAACCATGGCTGCCTATTTTAAATATTTCTTCCAGGACCAGGGGTGATGCTTTTTTTATTATTGTCCCTGGAGGTGCAGGTGTGCGTGGTATTCGTAGATTGTCGTTGATGTCTCCGAGGATTTTAACTCTTCCTCGGATGTAGTTATCGTCACCTTCTAGGGTTTTGATTTTTTCAACGGTTAAGGGGTCGTATATTTGGTCGTTGATTGCTACACTACCCCGGACCAATGCTTCCACCATTCCTAAAACGATTTTCCCATCATATTCCATTGTGACATATTCACCCATCCTGGGCATTTCCTTGGAGATGAAACTCACATCTATTAATGATGTTTCACCTATACACCTGCCAATTTCCCCATCCATTTAATCACCTAATGGATTGTTTATTTTTAGTTCGTCCTTTCCAGCTGGATATACTTCGAATATATCCCCATCGTCAAATTCAAGAGCTAATATATCATTTCCATTTTCATAGACAGATACGATGATATTACTATTCAATTTGTGTTTTAACATGCCTAATTTAATATTATCCATCCAAACCATCCCCATAATTTTTTAAATTCCTGTTTGATTGCTTTAAACAAATTATGAATTGCCCAGATTACTCTTGCCCCTTCCATTCCTGTAATACTAATATCAAGTTTCTTCAACTCAGGCTTTTGATATTCTTTCATTTCCCCACCTTTTTCTCCCATTTGAATCCATTCCATCGTTTCTTGAATATTGCTTCTATAAAGAAATGAAGCCATAGAATTGGTGGTTTTTGATTTATGAATTTGTAATCGAATGATTTTGCATTAAACCAGTTATGATAATAGACGTTGATATCTGCATCATTCCAACGGTGTTTTTTCCTGATTTTTTGTATTAATTCAAAAATGTCTTCTGGCCGTGGTTTCCAGATGGTTTCCGCAGGATAAGCTAATTCTTCATTTTCACTTAAAACCCATTCAGGATTATCAAAAAGTTCACAATATACAATATCCCCAGCTTTAGGTTCCCAATATGGTTTTAAGTAGGTTGAAGCTTTTTTATACATTAAATTAGTTCCATCCATCATAGTTTCTATTTCACTCATTGAGCATTTCCCTCCCTGTCTTTTCATCAACTCCTACAATTGTAGAAAGATTTTCTAGGTCATTCCTTCGAATGACAACATCATCATGAGCCATTTTTAAGAGTAATGGATATCCCTCTGCGGTTATCTGTTTAATATTGCTTAGGAGTTTTTGAATGTCTTCTTCTGAGGCATGGTAGGGTAATTCGAATTTCAGAATATTTTTATTATCATCTAACCTGGCATAGAACACAGTGAATGCTAAACCCTGGAGGAAGTTACCTATTGGAAATTCTCTTTTAATCTCAGTCCCATGCATATACCTTGGCTTGGAATATCCCTGCTTTTTACTATGCATATCAAAGATAGCCATGTCTGGAATTTTTTCATTGAAATACTCATAACTAGTGGATGTTTTGGATACTGCCACAATCTTCTTGTTATATCTTAAAAACTCAGCAATAGACAATAAACTCTCTAATGTTTCAAGATAAATCATGGCCCCAGTATAATCCTCAAATTCATCTTTAATCGAAGCAAATAACTCAGAAGATAATACCTTAGGCTCTTCATTATTATTCAACTCATTAACAATTCCACTAAGGAGTACCCTCTGAAAATTGTTCCTAAGTTTTGATTTAACAAAATCATTCAGTTCTTTTTCAATAGGAAGTGGCCTTATCAGATTACCAAGTATGGATCCATCAAACAGGAAAAAATCAACCGGGTATTCATTGAATAATTTCAATCCATTTCTGATCTCTAATATCCCCATGTAATTCCTTAATCTATCTTCAACATACTTGTGATGGGATATTATGTCAATATCTGAGGATATAATCCGTTTATTCCCTTCAGGAGTATGGAGTATAACCTCTGCATCTATAGCGTAAAAAATGAAAGGTACGAATTTACGCTTGTTAATGCTCCCGTCACCAGCTGCAATGTTCATGTCTTTTGTACTTTCTTTTATCTGGTGATTAACCCAGCATTCAGAGACATTGACATTTATACCTTCATTTATCTGCCCTATTTTGTGATTTATGGTTTCTTTCTTTTTTAAAGCGGTTTCATACATCAAATCCAACATTTTTAATCACATCCATTTGGATGATATCAAATGATATCAAACCTTCAATATCTGACTCAATTATTTAATCCAAATCCACAAACCGATGACAGCCATCAAAAAATAAACACTAAACACCACCATGGTCCACTTCTCATTCTCCTTAAAAGCCATGGCAATGAAAACAGCATTGGCACCCATCCAAAAAATAAACCCACCGGGATCTTTCAACATGTTCAGATAAGTTCCAATAATTGTGGAACCTGTAGCCAGGGCCATAACCAAATCAGTTTTTGAGATTAATTTTTTAGACTCTATCCAAACACCTCCAACGTCACTTGTCGAGTTTTATCAGTTGCAGTAAGTTCATCCAGCTTACCCTTCGTGAAAACAAATAACTCAGTTTCATCTTTAATTCCAATAGGACACCCATCTGGCCGATTAATAATTTTGGGTTCAGTATCTTTCAGTGGGGGCCTTAATGGAATTCCTGAAACTTCAGTATTCTTAATAGTTGGATTATTTCGGGTGCCAAACTCACAGGTTGGAACACTAATCAAAACATTTTCCTCACATATCTGCCATCTAAAATGATTACAATATTCTGATTTGAATTCTGTAACTCCTGGGAAGATTTCCTTTTCAGATATTTTTTGATAACAAGGAGCACTCATCCGAACAACCCCTCTAATGTGGCCTGTTTAGTTGGTTTCATGATGGTGACTTCTTCAGTGATTTTTTTGTCCAATAAAATTTCATCCATCATTCCACGGAGGAAGTACTCTTCTTCTGAAAGCATCTGACAATGAGGCACAGCCAACCTTTTTTTACTTAAAAATTCATTAACTCTCCAGGCAGCAATGAAATCTTGAGTTATAGTATTATGCCAAATCACCAGGCCATCCACACCATGCACTAAAAAATTAACAACTGTCATGAGCACACAGGTGTGGTCCAGGTCTTCAGCCACCATGAGACTACCTGGCATGTGGACATGTGCAGAAAGCAAACATCTTCCACTGCCAGCTGTAGGATCATTGATTTTGTAGTGATGGCCTTCACCAGTACTGGGTAAATTAATCGCAGTTAGCAGGTCACATATATCTGGAGGAGTGAAAAACTGACCAGCTTTCTCACGTTGATAGGGAGTAGACACGCAGGGTTCATAATACGTGCCTGGGAAGTCAAACCAATCTTTACCATTAGTCAACTTTAGATTTAAGACCCGGATCATCTCAGCATACATATTCCACATGATTGTAATCTCATCCTTAGAATAAGATGTACTCAATTCTGGAGGTTTACCAACCGTATGAGCACGAATAATGTACTCTAACCAATCATCAAACACACGGGCTAAATCATGTTTATCCGTGAGTTTTCCAATTAATTTGTGAAAAGTTTCAAATCCTTCTGGAACGTCAACTATTTAGATCCCCTCCTGTAAATTTGAAAATCTCCTGCATGGATCTTCTGTATCACCATAGACACAGGAACTCCATAATTTTCTTCAAATTTATACCTACAAGCTTGAATTTTCTTTTTACCCTTTCCACTTGGTTTTTTAATGAGATTCATGCAATCTTGCAAAGGAATTATAATTTCTTTCCCCATTTTTTTAAACCCTCCAAATCTCGTATCGGGTTTTACCTATCCAAATAAAACCTTGGTAAAACTCATCTCTAACCGAATTGTAACCTATTTCCAGATTCCCTAAGAAAAAAGCATTTTTTGATATTTCAACCAGCACCTGGAGATATTCATTTTTCTTACCTGGCCTTCCAGGAGTTTCACCAAACCATGATGTGGATAACCTTTTAACTTGATCTGGCCGTAGTTGAAAACGGTTTTTAAGAACTTGTTTTATCCTGTTTTTGAGTTCAGGGTTTTCTAGAATCATCGAATCACTTCCCTGGAAATATCATATCGGGTCCTGCCAATCCAAAAACTACCTAAAAAATAGGATGGAAAACCTATCTCCCCATCACAACTTCTATCCAAGTTTCCCATGATGAAAGCGTTCTGTTTTATTTCAACCATTATTTGCAGCCAATTCTGGGAACCATCTGTGACAATTTCAATTCCCTTACCCTCAACAAATTTAGTATCACTCAAAACATAGGAAACTCCAATTCGAGTAATATCATTAGGATTTAACTGCAATCTGTTCTTGAGAATTGTGTGGATCTGTTCATGTAATCCCTGGCAGCGCCTGTGACTATCATCAACAGTAGCGTTGTTTCTCTCATTGCTACATTCAGGGTTGCAGCCACAACATGATTGAAAATGCACATTACAATAAATACAATCGGCCATTAGAATCCCTCTAGTGTGGTTTGTTTTTCAACTGGTTTTTCATGGATACCAATAGCATAACCACAATGTGGACAGGGTTCAAACTCCATACCGGGACCATAATCGTGCATACTATGTTTCCCACAGTTTTTACACAGAACCACAGAGATATAATCATAACCCCCTGTCATAACACTGGTTACGCCATTATTATCATCTCCCATCTAAAACCCTCCCAGTGTGGTCTGTTTACGCCTATCCTGTTTACGCCTTTTAATCGTGGTAGATTTCACTCTTTTAGCACTACAATCTGGACATTCCCATGTTTCCAGAGGTACAACTTTTACAAACATATCTGCACGGTCTGGATCTTTTAGTGGGAAAGTATGCTCACTCTTACAAATAGGACACTTAGTGCGCACAGTATAACAGCGGAAGCAGCGAGGATCATATAATTCTTCACGACAATGATTAGAATTGCAGAGATTCTCTTTCATTGATGGTGTGACAATGGTCTGGGCTTTATGGACATCATCTTCTTTCATGGTTAAACACCCAGTTTCACCTGAATAATAATGCTAAATACGAGTGAGAATATTCCCATACAAAAACCTAAAAAATACCATTTAAGATGGTCTGCCATCACAACTCCACCTTTAACTTAGACTGAACGGGTTCATGTCTTGTGTAAATACAATGGTCCGGGCTTCCTTGCTCCTTACAATATAAACAACGGGTGCGTTTCACCTCTTTCATGTGTAACCCACAGAAGACCATAATTCATTCCCCCTTGTACTGGCCTTCATACTCAAACCGTTCAATCATAGGAATAAAAGAATCTAACTGGTCCCTTAGCCAGATAGCTGTCTCTTTACCAATCTCCACCAAATCCCCACAATTCTCATTCCGGGCCATGATCATTAACTTCCCATTCTCTTGGGGAATGTTCACCTGCAATCGTAACTCTGGACAATACGTTCCACCAGTCCGTGTTTTACCATGCATTCCCCCGAATTTCACAGCACAATCTGGTATTCCTGATTCTCCACGGATAATTCCTTTTTCCATGTAAGTTTTATCATGAGATTTTTTACTGCTCTCAAATTCTTCAATGACCAAAGAGTAAGGAAGTGTATCATTCATTTTAACAGCTTCCAATAACCGTTCAAAATCGGTTCCCTCTTCCAATGACTTATAAGTATCATATATTTCATTGAAGACCGTATACTGACCTCCTGCTACTGTAGATATGGCCTCTATGAGGATTTCATAATCTGAACGAACATAAATCCCTTTAATCTTCCGTCCTCGGTAGGTTTCTTCCTCTCCTGGAAAATCTCCCCTTAAGATAGCATACTTCTTTTTCAATCCTTCAAATCCTCTTTGACTACCTTTTTGAACATTCATAAAAAAACATCTCCACTTTTTTTTTATCTTCTCATTACCTCTGCTAATTCGAAAATACAAGCCCAGATGTGTTTACACATGAAACTTCCATTGGCACTTTGATGTCTACCATAAAAATCAGGACAGTTACAGATCCACGCATTTTCATAATAGTCATATTCAACCTGCCAGTCCCCTCCATCTGAACCTTTAACAGTGAATAGAAGACCGTTTTCATCAGCACCTTCAAAGGTTACTTTCCCCTCAAGCCAGAGAGCACGGCCTTCTTCAACCCTGTTCACACTCAATCGTCTTCATCCTCCTCTACACAGAACCTGCAAGTACCCCGTCCAGGATGACCCGCAAAACTCATGTGCATGTGATCACCTTTACCAGGTCGGAAAGGAACACCACATTTCACACACCAAAACCAACCATTGTAATGATGTGGAGGTTTAAGTCTGGCAAAATAAAACAATCTCACATAATCTGATTCCCTAATATAAGGATAGAACTCTTGCAGCTTTTCAAGTGCTTCAGACCTAGAAGCCGTGGCCGTGTCAAGAATGAGGATGTCTGTAGGAATCTCACAAATAGGACACAATTTTTCATCAGCTAACATGGCCTTGAATTCTTCAGTTGGAGTTATAACCCTGTAAGTTTCAGCCAGTTTAGGTTCTTCCTTCTGATAGCTGCGAATAGTTGTGAAAAAATCATCTTTGAGTTTAGGGAAATCCTCAGCGAACCTAATGGTCTTCATGGAATCAACCTCCCTAATTCAGGACTAACTTCCAAGACTTCTGGTTTAATATCAATTTCCAAACTTAGAGGTTCCAATAAACTACCAACTCGTTTCATATCCCTAACATGACTGTAAAAATAAGGAGTGCACCAACATTTTGGATCTACGCCATCCAGTTGATAACTGCCAAATCTGAAATTAACTAGGAAATTTGTGTTTCTCCAGTAGAGAATATCCAGGTCATAAACTTCAGAATTGTTTTTATCTTTGAATCCAGTCCATTGGATCAATTCAATTTCTTTAAAAGAAACATAGAACCCTTCATAGTCATTTGCCACAAATGCCTCTTCATGTTCCCAGTCTAGAACTATGACATCATAGATTGCTTTTTTATCTTTGACGAATGCTTTGAATTTAGGAATCATCCCCTCATCTCCCATAAACCAGTTCATGGACCATGGCATCTAACCCATCACGGCCAAAGTAAGCAAACATGTTGATAATTGAATTCAAAAACATCGGTTTGCCTATAAAACTAGGAGCCCAGAATTCGATAGCTCCTTCATCTAAACCTGACCCCCTGAGCGTAGTTTTAATCTTTTGCAGTTCTGCATATTTGCTTAAATAATCAGCTAACTTTTTTCGATCTTCTGGTTCTGTTTGATCCAGCATTTCAACAACTTCTTCAAACTCTAATTGACTCATAAAAGATCAACCCATTTATCGTTCATTTCCTCAGTCCAGCCTGCCATGAACTCTTTAACGAGTTCGACTAAATAATCCGTCAAATCCATATATTTGAATCTTAAAATCCAGTAGTCTATTTTTTCATTATAGACTTCTCTGGATTTTGTTTCAACAGAAATAAAGCCTCCAGCTTCATCTATTTTATTTTTAATATAATCCACTGCACTTTTGTCTTCAGAAAATAAGAAAATTCTATGCCTGTGCTCTTCAGCTTTACAGAATCCACAGGTTTGGAAGTGGTTGAAAATGTCATTATTGATGATGAATACCAGGTCATCAATGTTCAGGATATCCTCTAATTTTCCTTTCTGCTGGTATCTGTGAATCTTTTTAAGCCTATCTGCGTTTGTTTTAATCGCATCCAGTATATCATCCATGGAATCAATGTTATCTTCATCCCAGTTGATTTCACAAGCGTTATCTGCTACTGAAACCATTATCTCACCTTACAGCTTTCTTTTTCTTCCAGTTCTGCTAGGTAAATGTCCTTATCTTCAAACTCGTAATCATCCATGTATTCTTGATTAACATCAATCATGGAAGCTACACTAGAGATGAGTACAGGTAACAAGGATTCGTAAGAGAAGCCTATTTTAATCCACCCTTTATTGCCACTATCTTCTAAACCGTTGATTTTGAGTTCAACCCATGCTCCGTAAACTTCACCTAAAAGTTCTTCAATTGCCCTATGGTCTGAAGTGTAAAGATAAACTGTACTATGCCATCCCTTATTTTTCCCAGTACGCTGATACCATCCTTTCTTTTTACATTCACAGAAACATGCCAGTTTATCAAACATCATCCAATTAACAATTGTGGCTATTACACGAGGTAGAACATGTTCCCCTCTTTCAAGAACTTTGAGAATGTTTTCAGTACTCTCCTGTGCCTTTACCATGTCACGATAAGAGTCGGGTTCACATTCAAAATCGAGGTTGCAGTAGTTCATACTTTGGCCTCCTGGTTGAACTTGTAATAAGGACAGCCTTTCCAATAACCACTATTCTTATGTCTTAATGGTTTGGAACTCACCCTGCCTTTTAAAAAGTCAATTGCTTCAATGTCCCAGATTGAATCTTCAAAAAATAGGAATACATTAAGTTCCTCCTTACAGTCTCCAGCAGGATTATCTTTAACAGGGAGATGATGTTGACACCATGGACAGTGACTATGGCCTTCCATGATGTATTCTCCTGTAAGAGTTCGTCTGCCTTCCCGACTTTTCTCATACTTAAATTGTTTAATCGCTGCTTCCATGAACTCTAAAAACTCTTCACCTTCAAAGTATTCTTCAAAGTGTGAATATTCCGTATCGGAGGCAGTGAACTCTATTAATAATTTTTTACCACCCAATGTATCGTTATGAATACTATTCACTGGAATTCCCACTTCGTAGTAACTCTCGATTGCTTTGCTTTTGACACCATGCTGGACCATGTACTCTTGCATGAAAGTGCTAAACTCGTAAGGTATTTTCTCAGTAAAAGTTATCCACACAGCTAACCAACAATATCCTTCTTCAGAGTTTTTCTCACCCGTTACAGTAGCACAATTATCTCCCCTTAATTTCATCTCCATACGTATCACCTCTTACTGATTGGCTAAAACGTTCATGTGCCCATATAGCCAACCATAGAAATCCATCAACATCTCACAAAACTTTTCAACTTCTTCTCTGAATTGGTCCTCATTCATTCCAGAACCTCAGCTACACTAGATTCACCAGATTCTTTTTCAAGTCTAAGTACATTGTCAGCTGCTTCCTCAAGGTCCGGATCATGAGTGACAATAATCATCTGAGGGAGAATAGACATTCGTTTCAAGAGGTCAATTAGTTCCTGGCGGCGGTAACTATCTAGATGGACGGTGGGTTCATCTAGCATGATGAGCTCCAGGTTATTCCCACTGAGTACTTGTGTGATGGCGAGACGCAGGGCTAGGGCTACTGCAATCTTTTCCCCTCCACTGATCATGTCCAGGTTGCTTTCCCCGGCTGGTCCAAAAATAGAAATATTGTACTCATTGTCGAGTTGGATGTCAGTGTATTCAAAATTAAATCTCTCAAATAAATCCCGGGTTTTTTCCTCAATGAGTGGCCGGCTAATGTTCCTTAATTGTTTTTGAACTCCATCTTTCCCGTAGGTGTCTCTTATGAATTTTAGGAGTTTAACAAAGTCTTTGATTCCTTTGAGTTCTTTTTCCAGTTTCTGGAAGGATTCTTCTTTCTCATGTAATTCTTTTAGGGAATGGGTGAGTTGTTCGAGTTGTCCTGTGATGGAATGTTTCTTACCTGAAAGATCATTCACTTCTTTGTTTTTGAGTTCCCATTCTAGTTTGATTCTGTCGTGGGCTTCTTCACTGTAGTTTATCCTTTCTAATGTTTCCTGGAATTCTTTTTGATGGGATTCAAATATTTTCTTGGATTCTTTGTTTTTCTTTATGTTTTGAAGGATTGACCATTTGTGTGAGACCTGGCCTTGGAGTAATTGATATCTGTCAGTTAATATTTCCAGACGTGCTATTTCCTGGTCGATGTTTCCATCGAAATGTTGTACTGAATGATTTTTGATTACAAGATTACCTTGCACTTCATCGAGTTTACGCTGACATTCTTGGAAGTCTCCCATGGCCTTGAGAGATTCCTGTGCTACTCTATACTTCTCACTGTTCTCTTTAACGGTTTCAATCTGTGATTTGAATTCTTTAATTTGTGTTTCGATGATTTCTAATTCTTTAATATCCTGTTGTAGTTTCTCAGAGTCAGTTGCAATCTTAGTTAATTCTTCTTTTGAGTTTTCGATGGATTTGTGATGTAATTTGATTGTGTTGAGGTTGATGCTGTTTATTTTAGTTTTCTGTGCTTCCAGATCCAGTACTGTGTTTGTTAATTCTCCTACTTTTTCAAATAGTGAATCAATAGTGAGACTGTTTTCTTTTACTTCAGCCTGGTATTCTCCTAATAGTTGTGATTGTTTTTCTGGTGTGATTGTGGATTTGCAGATGGGACAGGAGTCTTTAACTGCTTTAAGTTCTTCGATTGGTTTTTTAAGACTCTGATTTTTAACTTTGAGGTTGGAGATATGGGTATTTAGTTCATTGATTTCGGTCTGGGTTGTGGTTAGTTGTTCTTCTAGTGTTGGGAGTATTGTTTCCAGGTAGTTTTCAAATTCAGTGATTGTTCTGAATCGAACACCTAAGACTTCATTGAAACTTATCAGATTATTATTGATAACATTCAATGCAATTTTACTATCATATTCCAGGTGTGCTTTTCTATTCTGGGCCTGTTCATAGAGGGCACGGCTACCTTCGTATGCCTTCCTATCATTTTCTAGTTGTGTGACTGCTTCAATGAGTACTGCGTGTTCAGTGTGGTCTTCTTGTGTTTGTGTGATTGTGTTTTGGAAATTTTTAATCCGGGTTAATTCTGTTAGTAATGTTGATTCTTCTTTCTGTAATTGTTTGATTTCGTTTATTTGTTCTTTTAAACGTTTTAATGGTTTTAGTGCTGTTATTGTTGGTTCGATTTCTTTTATTTCTTTTTGTGTGTTGTTGATTAGTTCGAGTTCGTGGTCAAGGTTTTCACTGGTTTCTTGCAGCTGCAATAACATTTTTTGATTTGATGTGATCTGGGAAGATATCCTCTCATGATCAAATGCTTTTTTCTCAATGATCTCCTTCTTCTCATTGATCATCTGACATTCAGTTATGGTTTCCTGAAGGTCATTGTTAACCTGGTTTAACTCATCTTCCAAGTTTGTTTTTACATCCTGTTTGGTGGTTATCTCCTGGCCTAAATCTTCAAAGGATTCAAGTTTCCCTTCCAGCTTCAGAGTCTGATCCTCATATTTTTCAATGATAAATTTCATATTCTTCCAGGCTTTTTCCAAACTATCAATTCCAAGGAGGCGGCCAATCATCTGTTTCTTTTCTGCGGGGGTTTTATCTATAAGGTCAGCTATCTCTCCCTGCCTGACATACACTGCGTTGAGGAATAGTTCACCATCCATTTCGAGAAGATTTTCTATGTACTTAGTGACATCAGTGTCTCCCTGGACCATGGCATCGAAATTGTTACCTTCATAAATTTTCAGTGTGGCCCGGCTGGTTTTGGATCGTTCACGTCTGACCTGGTATGTGCGACCACCTACGGTGAAGGTGACTTCCACTGCCATTTTCTTGGCACCTGTACGGATGAGTTGTTCAATCTTTTTACTCGTGTACTGTTTGAAGAGTGCGAAACTCACTGCTTCAAATATACTAGATTTACCAGCACCATTAGGGCCCATCAGTGTTGTTACTCCTGTGCTGAATTCAACCAGGGTATCCTGATGTGATTTGAAATTCTCAAGGTGGATCTTTTCTATGATCATACGATCACACCCTCATGGAATTGTGAAACCATTGCAGCTGCTACTTGAATGTCACCTTCCGATAATTCTTTCAGTAGGTCCACACCTAATTCCTGAACCTTTTCATCACCGAAAACTCCTAACTCTTCTCTTACAAGGTTTTCTATGGTTAAGGTTTCATCACGATTGATAGTATTATCAAGGGACAATTTAGTGGGCTTGTAATTTGTTCGTAGAGATAAGCAGATCCCTGACAAAGCTTCATTCAGTACTTCATAAACTTCGGCCCTGTCACGATTACCTCCTTTGACCGTTACACTGGCCAAGGGTGGTTTAGGTAATTGTTTGATACTTCCTTTTAAACTCTCAAGATTTTCATCCAGCTGTCCAATTTTGATAGTTTCTTGTAATAGTTCCCTGGAAATTTTCAGATTAACCTGTTCCACCTTGGCCTTATCTGACATGCTTACCAGGTTGAAACCTTTACCATTCGCGAGGTAATCCTTCAACTCGTTGAATCTCCACATTTCTGTGGACCCGGCATATGAGAGGATCCCATCTCCATGAGTGTCAATGATGCGGTCATGGATATGGCCCATAGCATAGTAATCAAAGCAGTCTGGTAAGTCATTGATTGCCAATTCGAAATCAACTGGGATATACTTATCAATCCCCTGATGTAAAACCAAAATCTTCTTAGTATAATCCTGTGCTTCTTTCTCTAGCCTTTCCAAAGTTTCGAGTAACTGATGAATGTGATACTTCGAAACATACGGAGAACCCCCTATCAGAATCCCATCATGTTCATAAAAAGGAGTATTAGGACTGATAACCTTAACACCACTTTCTTTAAATAAAACATGTGGAGGAATAGCATTTTTCCTCATCACGATATCATGATTTCCAGGTGCCGCGTATACTTGGATCCCATGATCAGCTAGTTTGGTGAATCCTGCCTGAGCAGTTAACAAGGCCTTAGTTGGAGGTCTTGAAAACTCAAATAAATCCCCAGAATGAATAACAAATTCTGGATCTAATTCAATAATTTTGCTAATAGCCTGTTCGAAAATTTCAAAAAAATCATTTTCACGTTCAATTAAGCCATATTGTTTGTATCCCAGATGAGTGTCTGAAATATGAACAAAAGTTCCATCTACCATAGATAATCACACCTTTACTTCCCCGGTTTCCCGGTATTGTTCCACAACATTCCACAAATCTTTCCAGGACATTCCTAACTTTGTGCTGACATATTTTGCCAACTCGGGTGTTGGTTCATTGCCATCTGCGAGGTTAGGTACAATCCTTTCCAGTTCCTTTTTAACCCAATCTTCTTGGTCCTTCATACCCTCTGCTTCCTGGATGAGTAATTCTAGAACATTTAGTTCTTTCTTGAGTTCATTACGACGATTTTCGTATTCAACAACAGGGAACTCTTCTCTTATTTTTTCATCCAGTATTCTACGAATATACTCTGTTTTTTTAATTCCCATCTTGTTACAGACCATATCCAGATACTTATGCTGGTATTCAGGGAGATAGGTGGGAAATCCCTTGTTTCGGCTCATGTTCCCATCCATTCCATTAATCTTTTAGGGTTGGAAAAAAAGAATCAAGTTCAGTTTAAATCCTCCTGCATAAAATGCAGAGGTCACTGGAAGTTATTTCAACAAATTCCAAGATGGCCTTCACTGTTTCACCCCTTCCGGTTCAAGGTGTTTTTTCAGTTGTTGCCAATCTTGGCGGGTGTTATCTAGTAACTCGTCTATTTCATTATCACTCATGGATTTGGTCGTCCCTGACATGTTTTTTACACTCCATTCAAACTTTTACAAATTATTAAAAAAAATTATGCTTCAACCATCTGAAGATGATGATGCGGATAATTCACTGCTGTTTGCAGTTCTTGCTGTGAATAATCCACTCCACGAAGGCCATACACATGAACTTTTCCTTCTAATCTCACATCCCCCACAATCACGATGTTAGGATTCATAATAAGGTACTGTGCTGCCCTTTTTTTATGGATACTTACTCTTGTAATGGTATATACATCATTAACGATTTCAACTAACTTTTTACAGGTCTGTGGACCCTGATCTTTAATGATATCTTCGAAAGCTTGATGAATCTCTATTTTAGTTGTTATCTTCCTGCTCAATTATGAATCCCCCTTTTTATTTTTCACTGATTCAGCTAGAATTAACTGAACTTTAGTTAAAAGATTCCTATTCGGAGTATCACTCTCGTTTATCACTTCTTTAGCTGTTTTTGCTATATTCTCTTCAGAAACTTCTTCGCTCTCAATCGCTTCCAGGTGAGTGATACAGGCATTGATTAAATCCTGTGCAAGGATAGACATGATCAGATCCAGAAGTTTCTTATCAGGTTCATCACCTTCATTGATGAGTTTTTCTGCATAATCTGCAATGTCTTGCTGTGAAGGACTGTAATTTCCTTCACTTTCCAGGTAGGCCACACAGTCCCTGATTAGTTCCCTGGCAGTGGAATCATCAACACTCAAATCAGTTGAAGTAGGTGTGCTTGAATTAGTACCACTTGTATCAATGTTGCCTAATTCTTCTTCAGGAATCCTATCTTTGCTCATTAAGGAGAATAACTTTGTAGGTCTCTTCTTTCCTCGGTTGATTTTTTCCCCTTCATAAATTATTCCAACCGTTGTACCGATTGGTACTCTGAGCATAAGATCATCGAGAGTCACACTTCCAAAAACTGCAATACGGCCTTTAACTCCAATAGAATTCCCTTCTTCATCTTTAAGTTGACCTGTGTCACTGAAGGAATATTTTTTCCTATCATAATTGTCTGCGTGTGGTTCCATTTCCAAATATTCTCCTTCCAGAAACTCCCCAATAATTCTAGGTCTCCATATGCCATCTGGTGGTTTGATCTCAGTCATGCCTTTTGCCTCAAATTGTCTTTTGATTTTCTTAATTAATTCTTCCTGAGCTTTTGTTAACATCTTAAATCACCAATACTGGTTTCATTGTCATTAAAACACCAACACTAAGCACAATTACCAGGCCCAGTGCTGTGATTAATCTTTTTAATAGTCGGTTGTTGCGCACAAACCATCCTGGTCGTTTAGGAGTAAGTGATCTTTTCTTCCATACAGGTTCCTTCCAAGAAGCCTTACACTTAGGGCATCGGAATTCTCCATCCTTCTCATTCACTCGAATCTCACACACGGGACATATGCTTTGCATCTGGACCCCTCCAGTTGTTGTTAGTTATTGAAGTTGGATTTCCAGCATCGGTGCATTTTTCACATTCAAGAAAAACAGAAGCAGGTTCACCTTGAGTCACTTTTGTGTCATGAGTTCCCTGGTCAAAATGGATCTGGACCACATTATCTGTACTGAAAGGACGGATAGTTTCTCCACAATTATAACATTGTAAAGGAATATCTTCACCGTAGAGACACAATCCTGAGAATAGATTTTTAATGGCCCTGGTGGCCTTCTTAATGTCTAATGTATCTTTATATTCTCTGAGGATTCTATGGATGTTTTTATCTTCGACATTCATTTACCCACCTCAGTGCTTATGCTTTTATAAGTTTCATTAGCTTCCTGGATGGTTAATGAAACGAAGGGTTTCATGGGACATTTTGAAGCACATCTTTCAGTAGGACAAAGTTCATTACCAGTGCACATGTTCAGGCCACATTCTGCACGTACAGTATTACATCGGGATTCAATAGTTCTTTCAACATCAGAAAGAATTCTTTTCATGAAATTAGACATGATTTAAACCTCCTTGATGAGTATTTGGCAAAGTTCCAAAAAATCATTAGATTCCATGATGAAAGATTCCGTCTGATAACTGAATTTGATTTCTTCTTTCATCATCAACTGGCCCAGGTTTAAAAATGAATTAATATCATGATGATCACTTTTTGTGGAAATCATGATTTCCCCATAGTATCCCTGGATTTCAACGTTGTATTCTTCATCTAATATCTGCCTAGCCTCATTAGGAAGGTCTATTTCTATTTTTTTAATTTCATCAATAACTAAAGCCCCTACCATTGCCATTCCTCCATCTTCACCTGCTGATTCAGCTAAATCATAATACAGTCTTCTAGTCATATAGGTCACCTTCTAGAATAGAAAAAAAATTAAATAGCAATCTCCGCTTTAGGAGTAACTATTAGGGAAGGTTTCTGGAACTTCATGTGGTGGATGACATGGATAAATGCTTTAACAATATCATCCTCGACCTTCAGGTATGCATCGGTGCTTTTGACCTGGCCATTGCTGATGAGTTGACTGACATCTACTAGGTGAACGGCATTTACTTTTAGTGCGTTTTTGGAGATGTTTTTGAGATCTGTTAGTGTGAGATCTTCATCAATTTGTTCTCCTTTGAAAAATAGTTGAAAACAATTATCATGACTAGTGATTGTGAGATTAGTCATGTCCCCTTGGGGTTCTATGGTAGCGAGGACGTTTAGAACCCTTATAACACGGCTATTTAATTTATGTGCCATGTTATCGGCCTCTTTTTGAGGTTTCCAGGATTATCTGGTTTTGGCGTTCAACTGTCTCCTCACTTACCTTGGCCTGAGGATGGCCTTTTATATTTGTTGTTTTCATTTAATGGACTCTCCTATTCGAATTTAAAGGTTTTGGTCGTCCCTGACATACCCCCGGACCCTATGAAGAGGGGGGGTTGCAGGAGCTTCGGGTACTCTCCTGCAAGGGGTGTTTTGTTGTTAGTAATATATAAACCTTTAGTATATTGAGTATGTTTAGTATAGATAGTATGTACTAAATAGACTAAATAAACTCTAAATACTAATTATAGTTAAATACCTCCAATAACATACTAACAATTACTACAGTGTAGTAACTAGTTTGGAGGACGGATGCCATGGGCAAACTATACATCCCAATAGAAATTAGCGATGATGAAGAAGCTAAGTTCAGGGATATTGCATTTAGGAAATTTAGGAAAAGGGAAGGTGGCAAAATGACAAGTAAAGGTAACCTCAAAAAAGCGGCCACTGAAGCGTTTATAGACTGGATAGAGAAGAACCAGTCCTACTTAGATAAATAAATATTTTCCTTAATTTCTTAAAAATAGATTTAAATTTATTATAGATATTGCAATTGTAAAAGAGCATTTGATAAGTAATTTGAATATCAACTTTTTTTTATTTTTACTCGAGGTCAGCTTCAAGTGCTGCAAGTGTTTCAAGTGTATTTTGACTCTCTATATATGATATGATATGATATGATATGATATGATATCAAATAGTTTTATATTTATATATATAGCCACTTACACTTGAAATGGACGACTCTTTTTTGAAAAAAAGTAATAATAAGCGAGTTTGATATCAATTGATATTAAACTCCTTCCTGCGTTTCAAAGCATCCCTAGCCGCCTCACGAAACACAGCATCCTCATCCAACAAATCCAACACCCAACTAACCCCACTCAAACTCTTCATAACCTCCTTATACTCCTTACTCTCAAAATCCTTAATCCTAATCTCATCAATACTCAAATACTCCAGAGCAACAATATACTGCTCTTTAATATCCTCAACATCCTTATACCAATAAGTTTCATCAGTATCACGAGGCTTATGCCCAGCAAGCCACTCCGCTAACTCACTATTACCCGTTTTATTCTTCACAGTCGATATAAAATACTTTCTCAAAGCATGCCCACGCCACCACGCATAAGCACCCTCTTTAACTCGTTTAAACCCAGCACTTTCCCCCGCACTAACAATAACATCCCGTAATGCATGGTCAGTGATGGGGTCCCCATTGTCCTTCACAAAAACAACACTTCCAGGAGTAGGTCTCACATTTTCATTCTCAGAATACAACCTTTCCCGGATATAAGCGAAAATAGGACGCAAGGCCTCAGCTGGAAGGAACATAAAAAAGGTGTGATGAACCTTATCTCGTGTTATATAAACGCTGAGAATCTCATTCTTTAATTCATTTTCAGTATCTAGTAAATCCTCAATATTTCGGATAGATCTTCCAACAAGATCACTTGCTCCTCGCATGATTTGGTCAATTGTGATTCTACGTAACTCCGCCTGTGAAATACCTGTAAGGGCCAATGTGTAAATCACTGCCCTGGCCCTGGCATCACCTGCATCTGCCATCTTACGTATTTCTTCCCGTTTCATTAACCGGCCTTTATTCTGTTCCAGGCCAATTTCACCTTTTTTAGTTTTTATTTTAGGAGGTGCTATGTCATTAAAATCATAAAAATTAATCACTGTATTTACATAAGATTTGATTGAGTTATATGAGAATTCACAATCTGTTTCTAAGTATTTTTTCCATTTAAGTACTCTGGAATTTATTTTTCTCTTTCTTCTTTTTATTCCTTTTTCTTCTTCTGTTTCTGCTTCTTCAATGAGATCTTCCAGGTTCATCTTATGGTAATTTCGGTAGTTATCGAGAATAAGTGTGTATAGTCGGCAGGTGTTTTCGGAGTAACTGTTGCTGCTGAAAAAAGTATCTAGTAAAGTTTCATCCACATCACACATGGATTTGATCTATGCAGTGGTGGCTTATAAAAATATTTTGGATAACCGCGGTATGTGTCGCTCTATATAGTGATAGTAAAATTTTGGATATATTTCTACTTTTGACTTATAATAAAACAATATTCAAACTAACATGGCATGGCCATCGTTGATTAGGTAGGTTACACTGTTAGGGAAATTGATGTTTAGGATATTAATGGAGGTCATTTGACAAATGTTCCTTTTTGAAGATCTCTTAAAGCCTCCTCAATTTCTTCAGGCGTGTTCATTACAAATGGACCATAACGAGCTATGGGCTCATTTAATGGCTTACCTGATATTAAAAGGAATCTAACTGGTTTATTTTCGGTGTGAATTTTAACTGACTCCCCTTCACTAAAAATCACTAAATGAGTGGCAGATACCTGTGTTTCTTCTTCATCAAAGACACCTTCACCCTCAAACACGTATGCAAAAACCGTGTGCCCCCCTGGGAGATTATGCTCAAAAGAACTTCCCTCTTCGAGAGAAACATCCAAGTATTCTGGGTCTGCAAATATTTCAGTTACGGGTCCTTTAACCCCATTTACCTCACCAGCGATAACTTTGACCTGCACACCTTCAGATAGGGCTATTTCAGGTATCTGGGATGCTTTTACTTCCTGATAACGTGGACCTGTCATTTTCAATTTAGCTGGGAGATTAACCCATAATTGAAAGCCTTCCAGTTTACCCTCTTCTGGCTCCTGAGGCATTTCTTCATGGAGTATACCACTACCAGAGGTCATCCACTGCACATCACATGCCCCAATTGTCCCAGAGTTACCTATGCTATCCTTATGATTCACATTACCACTTAACATGTAAGTAACAGTTTCAATACCCCGATGAGGGTGCATTGGAAAGCCAGCCAGATAATCCAGGGGATCATCCGAGCCAAAATGATCGAATAGTAGGAATGGATCCAGATAATCCAGATAATCTGTGGCAATGGTTCTTCTAAGGCGAACACCCGCCCCTTCCATCACATAGATTGGTTCAACAATCTTTACAACCTTTCTTGAAGACATTTTTCATATCTCCTAATCATTTGTTAGGGGTAATTTACTTATCTTCCAGGCCACAAAGCCACCTAAAATATTAAAAGCTCCCTTAAAACCAGATTCTCTCATTTTATCCATGAAATACCCTCCCCTGACACCGCTCTTACAGTAGATCAGATAGTTCTTATCTTTATCCAGTTTTTCCACTTTACTCTGGAACTGATGGCCATCGTAAT
>Ga0074193_1002112_pt1 | contig 19663 bp, 19 predicted proteins | sample EPASupsiteHSE605_FD_64523 | JGI IMG/M metagenome (GOLD analysis project Ga0074193, IMG submission 64523) | Bioremediated contaminated groundwater from EPA Superfund site, New Mexico - Sample HSE6-05 | ecosystem: Environmental > Aquatic > Deep subsurface > Groundwater > Contaminated ... | reverse complement strand
CGATGCGCAAGCTCGTCCATCTTTGTTTTGGAGTTCTAAAAACCCGTACGCATTACCAGGCGGATTATGCAAAAATCAGTTGACCTCTAAGACGGTATCTAAAAAAAGAAAAAACTGCCCGAACGAACTGAGCCACTTCTCTATTCTGACGTTTAACGCGATCCTTCCTGACATCAGGTTAGGGTATAGCTCAAGTTGACGTTCAGCTAATGCGTCAAATGTTTGATTGCACGCGCTGGTTCAACTCCACCGTAACATGCACCAACTCTTCATGAATACTAAGCTGTCGCCTGAAGTAGTCCGGCTCAACGACATCAATCACAGAGAGCGAGAGGATACAGGCGTATTTCCCCTTGCCAACACGCCAGACATGCAAATCGGTGATTTCAGCTTTCACTGGACTGGCCTCGATTACTTCGTGGATTTCAGCTACGACTGGCGCATCCATCTCGGCATCGAGCAGTACACGCCCGGTATCGCGTAGCAACCCATACGCCCATACCGCAACCAGTCCGGCACCGACAATGCCCATTACCGGGTCAAGCCAGTTTGCCCCCAAAAGCTTGCCGCCAAAAAGCGCCACAATTGCGAGTACGGATGTAGCCGCATCCGCTACAACGTGCAGATAGGCCGACCGCAGGTTCAGGTCGTGATGGAGGCCACCGTGGTCATGGTGCTCTTCGTGATCGTGATGATGAGCATGACCGTCCTTCAGCAGCCACGCGCAGGCAAGATTGACAAATAGGCCAACCGCGGCAATGGCAATAGCTTGATTGTAGTGGATTGGGCTTGGTGAGATCAGGCGCTCAGCAGACTGATAGAGCATCAATCCGGCTACACCCACCAGGAAAACCGCGCTGGTATAGCCTCCCAGCACCTCGATTTTCCACGCACCGAAAGCAAACCGTTTATCGTGGGCGAAGCGTCGAGCAGCGCCATAGGCTAACACCGAGAGACCAAGCGCCAACGCGTGCGAACTCATGTGCCAGCCATCAGCCAGCAATGCCATTGAGTTAAACATCCACCCGCCGACGATCTCGGTCACCATCATCACGGCAGTTAGCACGACGGCCCATCGGGTATTTCTCTCGGCCAGCGGGTTGCCTTCATTAAAGACGTGTGAGTGACGCCCGGTTTTAAAATTTTCAACAGAAGTGGAAGATTGCATGCTCGTATCCTTTAGGTAATCCGGTTATACTAATCCAGTATATACTATACCCCAGTATACTTTAAGGCAATTAAAAAGAGAATGTCATGGCACATACGATCAAAAGCAAGAAGCAGTTATTGACACGCGTGCGGCGCATCAAGGGGCAGGCCGAGGCCCTAGAAAAAGCGTTAGAACGCGAGACGGATTGCTCGGCAGTTCTTCAGCAGATCGCCGCAATCCGGGGGGCTGTGAATGGGTTGATGTCTGAGGTGTTGGAAGGACACATCCGCGAGCATCTTGGCGCGAATGACATTTCCCCGCAGCAGCGTAGCGAGGACTTGGAGCAAGTGGTCGCCGCGTTACGGTCTTACCTCAAGTAGGGCGGATTTATGGGGATCAGATCGATGACAACACCAACGAAAAGCACATTGCGGCAAATACCCGCAGGCATATGGGTACTCGGCTTAGTCAGCATGCTGATGGATATTTCGTCGGAGATGATCCATAGCCTGCTGCCGCTGTTCATGGTCACGGCGCTCGGGGCCAGTGCTTTTGCTGTCGGTCTGGTGGAAGGGCTGGCTGAATCCACGGCGTTGATCGTTAAAATATTCTCGGGGGCCTTCAGCGATTATTTCGGCAAGCGCAAAGGTTTGGCCGTATTCGGCTACGCGATGGGCGCGCTCACCAAACCACTTTTTGCAGTGGCTTCCACGACCGGCATCGTGCTGACTGCCCGCCTGCTGGATCGGACCGGCAAAGGCATGCGCGGTGCACCGCGTGACGCATTGGTTGCTGACATTGCGCCATCGAATCTGCGTGGTGCCGCATTCGGCCTGCGTCAGTCCCTAGACACCATGGGGGCATTTCTTGGCCCCTTGTTGGCAGTCGGCTTGATGCTGCTCTGGGCCAACGACTTCCGGGCGGTATTCTGGGTGGCGGTGATTCCTGGCTTAATGGCAGTTGCGCTGCTGTTTTTCGGGTTGCACGAGCCAGAACAACATCAGACGACAAAACGCACCAATCCGATCCAGCGTGCGAACTTGAAGCGTTTGGGTGGCCCGTACTGGTGGGTGGTGAGTATTGGCGCAGTATTCACATTGGCAAGGTTCAGTGAGGCGTTCCTGGTTCTGCGAGCACAGCAGGGCGGTGTCCCGGTTGCCTTGGTGCCGTTGGTGATGGTGGTGATGAACTTGGTTTATGCGCTGTCGGCGTACCCATTCGGCAAGCTCTCCGACCGTATGAACCACAGGGCACTACTGGCTCTCGGTTTGATCGTCCTAATCGCGGCCGATCTGGTCTTGGCAACTAACGGTCACTGGAGTGTCGTGCTGGCCGGTGTAGCCCTCTGGGGTATCCACATGGGCATTACTCAGGGCTTACTGGCGACGATGGTTGCCGATACCGCACCCGCCGACTTGCGCGGCACCGCATATGGGTTCTTCAATCTAGTAAGCGGCTTGGCGATGCTATTTGCAAGCGTCCTGGCTGGGCTGTTATGGGACCGACTCGGGGCGTCGTTCACATTTTATGCAGGCGCGGCCTTTTGCATCATTGCGCTGGTGGGATTGGTTTGGCAGCCAGTTATGCGGGTGTTTAAAGCTTAGCGTACGATTTTTTCCCGTTTCGTGAGCAGACCCCTGGAAACGGAGCCCAAAAGCCACCGCGCCACATCTCGACTCTACCCGTTTCGTAAGCAGGTCCCCAATATATTGATTTCCATGCACTCTTCCTGTGTCTTCATGCCGACCTCCATGGCCGGCAGTTTACTGGAAAGGTGGGTCAGTTTTTAGTTGCCGATGAGGGGCATTTCCATTTTGCCGCTAACAATATTTGCTTTGGATATTCCCTTGACTTTAAAAAGCCCCTTGAAAGGGTCCGCGCGCTGCCAAAAAAACACCGAGCAAGGTGATCTTCCTCTGTCCACTGGTCGATTGGAAGCGGCGTTGCATGAGTTTTTCCTTCGATAGATTAAAAAATCTCCGTCTCCTGAAACAAACGCCTGTAAATTTAATGGATTTTGTTAAATTTTAGCCTCGGTTCTGTATAGGCTGATTTGTTTTTTCGATATAGTCGATAATTTCCCAGAACCTTAGACACGTAGATTTTGGTTTCAGGGATGTTAGGGATCGAGCCTTTGACGTTGCCCGGTCCTGCATTATATGCAGCGAGGCTTAACTCCACATCTCCGTTGTAGCTATCAAGCAGAGATCGCAGGTATTTGGTGCCGCCAGCGATGTTTTCCATTGGATCCAGGGGGTCGGCAATCTGAAGTTCTTTAGCGGTCGCCGGCATCAATTGCATCAATCCCTGGGCGCCTTTGGTCGAGATTGCTGTGACGTCAAAGTTGGACTCGGCCTTAATGACAGCTTTGACCAATAACGGATCAACTCCATGTTTCGTAGCCGCTTCCTGAATATACCCATTCACCGCCCTGGGTATGGAATCATTGACCCTCGGTACACATGTTTTTATAGGTGTTGCTGATCTGTCGACAAAAACCTGCGGATGGGAAACCCTTCCTGAATTTCTTGGCAACTTGTGGAGACCGCTATCCCTCGTCGGGGCGTAATAGAGTTCTCCCTTGCCGTCGATGTATGCGTAGACCCTCGCATCAATTGTCCTTGGTGTAGAAAAGTGAAAACAGAGTAATAGAACAAAACAAACGAAGAATTTCATCAACCAATAGCTATCTCTCACTGGGTCTTCTTGCCAATAGTTACTGTTATTGCCATATGTCCATGAAAGTTAGCGGTTCATATTGATGTCAATTTGAATAATATGTTTATCATTTATTGTTATTAATTGAATACAATAAAATTGTAATGGAAGTGAAGTGAAGATAAAACACGTCTCAGCTTATTATTGAAAGTAACTTTATTGAATTTGTCATTGATAGAATAAATTGAAGTGAATTTAAAATATAAAGATTAATTTTTAGTAATTTCGTTAATATTCAGTTTTTCGGCAATGTATAAAGATATCTTTTTGAGAAGTGAACATCTCGATATCATTTTGCACAATTAAACTCATCACATAACTACCTGTTATGTGGGTAAATAATTGCTAATTAAAGGAGTTTGTGAAGAGAAAAAAAGATGGGCTACATGCCTTTTGAATAACTTGCGCCTAATTATTGAAGTTATTCAATAAGGCATGCAGGTTTGTCAAGGTTCCGCCTTGCTGAAGCGCGGCCACCAAGTGAAGAATGAGAAAAAACCAAAAGAAGAGAATTATTTGTTGTAGCGAACGCCGCACATGCCGTGGGCGCACAGGATAGGTGTCTGGCTCAACGAGCTGGAAACGAAAAGGGAAAAACCGTGGCGTCCGGTTTGCATAGTCCCAATACTTGTGCCCAAATTTGCGTTGCAGGTTGCGCTCCTCGGTCAACACGACCAGGGGATAGTAGAGGATAAAGGCCCCGGTGATGACGGCCAAGACCGCGACATGTTTGGTGGCCAAACCCAGGCCGAGCGCACCCAAAAAGCTGAACACATAGAGGGGATTGCGGACAATAGCGTAGGGGCCTTCGGTCACGACCCGATCCTCTTTGTAGCCGCTGATGTAGAGGCTGCTCCAGATGCGGCCAAAGGCGGCAACAACCACCAACACAAACCCCAGACTATCCAGAACCAGGCCGATCAGGCCGTCACTTTGCCAGGAAAGCGGGGTCGTGAACAGCAATGCCGCACAGACCGCGATCACAGCAATGGAGACGGGCTGACGCAATTTGACGGCCCATTCAAAAGATGGCGATTCACGGGGGCAATGTTCCTGCGAGACAGTCATAGGTTACATTTCTCTCAAAAGGGGGGCTGTGTGTGAGGACGCCCCTTTGGTCTGCAGCGTGCTCTTATTAATCAGTTTATTGATTGCCGAACATAATATTAACAGGTAACTAGCTATTATTGCATACGTTTTAAAATTGTCAAATGTTCGCTAATTTATGAACTTGTTAATATTCCTCGCGGAGAAATATCCTCCACATTGTTGGACACCTATACCGCAGGCTTGATGAAGAAATGATGAACGCGAGCGTCTTGCCCGATGGGTTCACCGTTTCTTCATCAAGATTGAAGTATAGAGGACGAGGATATTGCGATGTGAAATGATGGTGACCATAGGAAGAAGATGATGCGGGTCTTGATTGTGGACGACGAGCCGGAGTTGTGCGAGCAGATCGCGCTGATCCTTCGGCAGCAGCAGTATACCGTGGACACCGCCGGCGACGGCGACGCGGCGCTGGAAAAGATTTTTACCGACCCTTACGATTTAATCGTGCTTGACATCATGTTGCCGGAAAAAGACGGTTTTGCGGTGCTTGGCGAGTTGCGCGGCGAAGGCGTGGCCATCCCGGTTCTGATGCTGACCGCCAAGGGAGAGGTGGCCAATCGGGTCAAGGGGCTGGATCTGGGTGCCGACGACTACCTGCATAAACCCTTTTCCATGGCTGAACTGCTGGCCCGCATCCGCGCCCTGCTGCGCCGCAGCCACGAACAGATCAGCTCCTCGCTGATCATCGGCAACATCCGGGTGGACACCAATACCCACATCGTGACCCTGGACAATCAGCCGGTCAATCTCACTCCCAAAGAATTTTCCCTGCTCGAATTCCTCTTCTACAACCGCAATCGGGCCATCTCCCGCTTTAACATGGCCGAGCACGTCTGGGGCGACGCTTTCGACCCATTCACCATGTCCAACAACATCGACGTTCACATTAAAAATCTGCGCAAGAAACTCGACGATCAGGCCGGACGGATCATTGTCACCGTGCGCGGCGTCGGCTACATGGCCAGGGACGAGCAGGCGTGAAGATCCGCAACCGCATCACCTTGTGGATCAGTTTCGCGGGGTTGGCGTCGAGCGTCGTCCTTTCTTTGATTGTTTTTTTTGGAGGCCTGGACACGCCTAACGAATTTCTTGACCAAGAGTTGGAGATTCGCGCCCACACCCTGGCCGACGAACTCACCCAGGAGCAGGCCGAGGGCGGGCCGATTGCGCGTGATTTGGAACGGTTTTCCCCTCTCTACTGGGCGCGGGTGTACGACGCGGGCGGGCGAGAGGTCTTTGCTTCGCGGATGGCGCGGGAAATTGCTCTGCCGATGCAAACCGGCGATCAGGGCTATCTGGTGCGCACCGAGGTCCCCCTGAGCAGTTTTTACAGCGATGAAGACGACGAGCCCGCAGCCTTCTGGAACCGGGTGTTCACGGTGACGGTGAGCGGAGCCCGGTATCAGGCGCACGTGGCTAGGCCGGTGGAGAGCCTGGTGGGAGAATCGATTGAGTCGGCGATCATGATTGGCTGCGCCCTGTTGGCCTCGGTGCTGACCGTGGTGGTGGTCGGCTATCTGGTGGCCGGCAAGATCCTGCGGCCGGTCCAGGAAATCAACCGATTGACCGCTGAAATCACCGAGAAAACCCTGGAAAAACGCATTCCGCTTGCCGGCAACCGCGATGAAATCGACGAGCTGGCCGCCTCGCTCAACGAGATGTTCAATCGGCTCCAGTATTCCTTTCTGCGGCAAAAAGAATTTGTCGCCAACGCCTCCCACGAGCTGAAAACCCCCATCACCCTGCTGCGGCTGTCGATGGAGGAAACCCTGCAGGACGAGCACCTGCCGCTGCCGCTTCAGGATCAGTTGCTGGCCCAGGAACGGGCCTTGACCCGCATCAGCCAGCTGGTCAAGAGCCTGTTGGATCTTTCCCGGCTGGAGTTGTCTGAAGTGCTTGAAAAAGAAACTTTTTCCCTCGGCGAGCTGGTCGCCTAAGTGGTTACCGAGTTTCAGGCCCTGATGCAGGATCAGCACTTGACGTTTACCAGCCAGATGGCCGGAGAATGCCGCATTCATGCCGACCAGGAAAAAGTGCGCCGGATAGTCATCAACCTGCTGGACAACGCCATCCGCTACAATCAGCCCGGGGGCGAGATCCGCTGCCGGATCGAACCGAGCACGGCGGGCCAGGGGCTGATTGCGCTCCGACTTGCCAACACCGGCGTCGGGATTAATCCCAACGATCGGGCACGCGTGTTTGACCAGTTCTATCGCTGTGAAAAGTCACGGGCCACAGCCCACGGCGGTTCGGGCCTTGGCCTGACCATCGTCAAACGGATCGTCGAATTGCATGGCGGTAGGATCACGGTGACCAGCGAGCCCCCGAATTGGACCGTCTTTGTCGTCACCCTGCCCCTGGGCCGCGCCGCCTGACACTGTCAGGCGCCTGAAAATCCGGCCCGCGCGCCGTCTCCGCCCATTCCAAGCAAAGAGGCCCACATGAAAACCCTGCTCGCACTTGGCTTAATATTGCTGCTCTGTTCCCGGTCCTTGTGGGCCGGAGAGGTCAATATACCGGGAGAACTCAGTCATGCCGCCGGTGGGGCGGTTCTGGCCGGCGGTTTCACTTCCCTTGCCGACAGTTTTTCTCCTGAGCAGCGTAAATGGATCGGATTTCTGGCCAGCTCAGCCTGTGTGGTTGTCGGCGAAGGTGTCGCCGCGTCGCAGGGCGAGTCTTGGGCGAATACCCCTCAAGACATGGGAGCGCATATCCTGGGCGCTGCGGCTGGTGCTGCCGCTACCGACGCCTTTGTGCTGGTTCCGGTGGTGAGACGCGATCCAACCGGCCTTTCGTTCACCGGCATCAGTCTGCACAAGCGTTTTTAGAGCGTCGCCGATCCGCCCTCCTGTTCGCTTCTTCCCCATTCTTCACAATTCCTTCATGTCGCCATGGTAAAAAGAGCGCGATGCGGCAAGGTTGCCGCATCGGAGCAACCCCTTGCCTTATTGCTGTGCAACCCGTCTGGCTGCACAGCGCGACATTATGGAAGGCCGCCATGCAACTCTCGGTAGTAATCCCTGTATTGAACGAAGAAAACAATGTGGAGCCGCTTCTTCACGAACTGGAAGAAACGCTGCGGGGCTGGGACCAAGTGGAAGTGATCTGCGTCGACGACCATTCCGCAGACCGTACCTTGGAGATTCTGAAAAGCCGCAGCGCGGAATATCCCTGGTTGCGGATTGTCCGTCATCACGAGCAGAGCGGTCAAAGCGCGGCCGTGCGCAGCGGCGTTCAGGCTGCCCGGTATCCTCTGATTGCGACCCTCGACGGTGATGGCCAGAACGATCCTTACGACATTGCCCAACTCGTGGCCGTTTATCACCGGGAAAAGAACATCGCAGGGCCTTGTCTCGTCAATGGACGGCGGCTGCAGCGCCAGGACACCGGATGGCGGCGGCTTTCCTCGCGCTTGGCCAATGGAGTCCGTCGCCGTTTGCTGGGAGACGACACCCCAGACAGCGGCTGCGGAATCAAGGTGTTTGCCAGGGCTGATTTTCTTGATCTACCTTCGTTTAATCACATGCACCGCTTTGTTCCCGCTCTCGTCCGGCAACGAGGCGGCACGGTGATCTCGGTGGCGGTCAATCATCGTCGCAGAGTCTCTGGCGCATCGCACTACGGCACCCTGGATCGTCTCGCTGTCGGAATCGTCGATCTGGTTGGGGTCTTGTGGCTCGCCCGACGCGCCATTCCTCCGGCAAGCAATGTGGAGCAAGAATGCAATGGATAAGGACAGCGCCTGGTTGATGGTGGGGTTTATCGGTCAGTTCTTTTTTACCAGCCGTTTTCTGGTGCAGTGGTTGGCCAGCGAGCGGCAAAAAAAGAGTGTCGTTCCCACCGCCTTTTGGCATTTTAGCATTTTAGGCGGCGTTGTGCTGTTGGGCTATGCCCTCTACCGCCGGGACCCGGTGTTCATCCTTGGCCAGTCCTCCGGCCTGGTCATCTATTTTCGCAACCTCTACTTTATTCATCGAGAAACCCGCCAGATCCTTCAATGCCCGAAAATCGCGTCATAACCCATGGCTGGCTTGCGCTCTGGCTGGCCTTGCTGATTGTTGCCCTTTTATGTCGTCCGCCGTTGCCCATCGACGAAACCAGATATCTGTCGGTTGCCTGGGAGATGTGGCAGAGCCATCAATTCCTTGTTCCGCACATCAACGGGCTGCCTTACAGCCATAAACCCCCTCTGCTGTTCTGGTTGATCCAGGCCGGTTGGGGGCTTTTTGGGGTCAATGCATGGTCGGCCCGGTTGACGGCTCCGCTGTTTGGCCTGTTTTCCATTGTGCTTGCCGTGCGCCTGGCCCGGCTGTTGTGGCCGGATCGGTCCCAATTGCACCAAAATCTGCCCTACCTCCTGTTGGGCACTTGTTTTTGGAGCGTTTACAGCACGTTAACCCTGTTTGACATGCTCCTGGCCTGCTTTTCCCTGGTTGCCTGGATTGGCCTGTTCCTCGCGCAAGCAACCAGGCGGCGTTGGGGCTGGGGCTTGTATGCGGCGGCGGTCGGACTCGGCATCCTGGCCAAAGGGCCGATCATCTTGGTGTACATCGTTCCACCGGCCCTGCTGGCGCCCTGGTGGACGAGCAAGATGCAGGCAGGTTCTTGGCGGCGCTGGTATGGGGATTTTGCACTGGCGGTTGCCGCCGGGGCCGCGCTGGCGCTGGCCTGGGCCATTCCAGCGGCCAGGGCCGGCGGCGAACAGTATGCGCAGGCTATCTTTTTGGGGCAGACCGCCGGGCGCATGGTTCACTCCTTTGCCCATCAGCGGCCTTTTTACTGGTATCTGCTGTTGGCGCCGCTGTTGTTTTTTCCGTGGTCTTTTTTTCCGACAATATGGTCTGGACTGCGACGTCTACCGCTGAGTCCGGCGGTGAGGTTTTGTCTCAGTATTCTTGCCCCGGGTTTTTTGGTGCTCTCGGCGATCAGCGGCAAGCAGATCCATTACCTCCTGCCGTTGCTGCCGGCGGCGGCGTTGCTGATTGCGCAGGCTTCTTGCGAAGGGCGTGAGGGGAAGACCGGCCCTTCCCGCGCGCTGCCGTCAATGCTTGTCCTGTTGGCGTTGCTGTTGACGATTGCGCCAATGTTGCCGCTCAAGGGCGGCGACAGCGAGATGTTGGCGTATCTGCCGCCTTGGCTTGGCATCGGTCCCTTAGCCGTTGCGATTGCGCTATTTTTTAACAAGTCGGAACAACCAAATTCGATTATCAGGACGGCAACGGCTTTGCAGCTCGTCCTGATTTTTCTTCATCTTGCCCTGGCTCGACCACTGCACCGTCTGTACGACCTAACCGCCATTGGCAACAGCATTCAGCAAGCCCAGGCGGTCGGCAAAAAGGTGGCGGTATTTCCTGCCCGCTTGTCGGACCAGTTTCAATTTGCCGGTCGGTTAACTGTCCCGCTTGTGCCGCAGCAAACCATCGAAAAGGCAATCCTCTGGTCCGGGCAACGCCAAGAACATAATGTACTGTTTTTTTTAAATAAAAAAGAGCGTCCCCAACTCACCTTCAAAGAAGGTTGTGTGGTGCAACCTTATAAAGATGCGTGGTTGATTTTTTCTTCTGCAAAAGACGTCTCTTTCGCATCCACTTATTGGTTTAATAGGTAGAATGACCTTTCCTATGCACATTAGACAAAATGAATTATTTTGACTCATGATAAACTCCCCCAGAAACTGTCTTGACATTGTCTGGCAATTTGCTAGAATTGCAACATGACTACTCCACGAACAAACAGAACAGAAAAACTTGATCTGCGGCTGAGCCGGTACGCAAAACAGACTTTGCAGGCGGCGGCCCAAGCGGCGCGTAAATCAGTGAGCGAATTCGTTCTTGATACAGCATTGAGCGAGGCCGAAGAGCGGTTGGCTGATCGGACTATCTTTATGCTCGATGCTGAACGTTGGGAGGTCTTCGTTGCTGCACTTGACGCGCCGCCTCACCGTCACCCCCGCCTTGAACGACTGTTTCGCGAACCATCCGTCTTTGACCCCGCAAAGTGACCAATTCTCTGCACATAAAAAAACTGCAGAGAACCCATGCGGTCGAGGGATTCACCTGTGGCCAGCCTGAACTTGACCGGTTTCTCATTCGCCATGCGCTGCAAGCGCAGCAAATAAACTCCTCCCAAACCTACGTTGGCTTAAACGACCAGAGAATTATTGGATACTACACGATTGTCGCGGGGGAAGTCCGGCACCCTGACGCGCCGGAGCGCGTCATCAAGGGAATGCCGCGTCATCCGATCCCGCTTCTCGTTCTAGCCCGTCTCGCTGTGCATCGCGAATGGCAAGGCCGTGGTATTGGGGCCGGATTACTTTTGGATGCATTAGGCCGCACGTTGCAAGTCGCCGATATTATTGGGGTGCGTGCGCTCGCTGTTCATGCAAAAGACTCTTCGGCAGCGGCATTTTACCAGCACTTCGGCTTCGCACCTTCCCCAACAGATGTCCGCCACCTTTTCATGCTCATCAAAGATATTCGGGCAGCAGCTGGCGGTTAATGTTTTTTCCTTAACACTCCTGCCCCTCAGTCTCAATTTCGCCTCTAGCCTGCCCGTTTCATCTCTTCGACAGCCGCCAAACTAGAAAAAATAAACCATTCTCGTGCCGAGTTATGGTCGATTTTTGGGGGACCTCTTTGGGGTCGCCGCAGAGAAAGGAAATTTAAGCACGGTAAGGCAAATTTAATTTTGAAAAAACAACCTGTTATATGCTCGACCTTTTTAAACGTAATCGTCAAAATAACCGCATCTGTTTTTCCCTGCCCTGATCTGTCATAGTGGCGCCAACGTTTACGACGAAGGAGGTCTACTATGAGCAATGCTTCACTGTCTGTTCCCGAGACCGGGGTTCGCTTCTGGCGGGCGCATGTACGAACGCTTGGTGGCAGCGGTCTTTCCCGCCGGGAATACTGTCGCCGGTATCACCTGTCTTATTCCGCCCTGACTTACTGGGTGCGCAAGCTCCGGCCGGCAAGCCCAAGAGCGTCCCTGCCCGCGCTGGTTGAGGTGCCGGTGCCCCGGTTGCAGGGGGCTGGTCCTGCCTTCCGTCTCCATCTCGGTCAAGGCCGCCTGCTCGAGATCGAAACCGACTTCGACGAGGCCGGTCTGGGGCGGCTGCTCGGGGTCCTGGAGCGGCGATGATTTCGGTTGACCGCGGCGTCAGGGTCTTTTTGGCTCCGGGCGCCACCGACATGCGCAAGTCCATTGACACCCTGGCCATCCTGGTGGCGGGGCTGTTGGACCAAGATCCGCTGTCCGGCCACCTGTTCGGCTTCTGCAACCGGAGGCGAGACACGATCAAAATGCAAATTCCAGACGATCCCGACCACGGATTCCATTTGATTCCGGCCACGGATTCCACGCGATCCCGGCCAGTGATTCCAGAGGAATCCGGCCAGGCCTGAAGGAGAGTGGCGACGCATAGAACCAATTGGTAGAGGAACCCTTTTGATCTGCATTAGCCAAAGGGGGCGCCATGCCAGGACAGAGGTTGTCTATGCGTAAGATACGAGAAATATTACGGCTGAAATATGAGTGCGGCCGGAGCCATCGTGAAATTGGTCAGAGCTGCGGGATCGGCGGCAGCACGGTCAGTGATTATCTCCAGCGTGCCGGAAGGGCCGCTTTGAGCTGGCCGCTCCCTGAGGGGCTGACGGACGCGGCGCTGGAAGAACTGCTCTACCCGCCGCCCATTGCGCGCAACAGCGTGCGGTTGATCCCGGACTTCAGCGAGATCCACAAAGAGCTGCAATCACGGCAAGGGGTGACCCTCAACCTGCTTTGGCAGGAATACAAGGAACAACACCTCAACGGGTATCAATACAGCTGGTTTTGCCTGCAGTACCGTCTCTGGTCGGCACGATTGGATGTGGTGATGCGGCAGGAGCATCGCGCCGGTGAAAAGTTGTTTGTGGACTACGCCGGTCAGACCATGGAAGTGATCGACCCGGAAAGCGGGGCGATCCGCAAGTCGCAGATCTTCGTGGCGGTGCTGGGGGCGAGCAGCTACACCTATGCGGAAGCCACCTGGAGCCAGCAGATCGAGGACTGGATCGGTTCCCATGTCCGGGCGTTTGCATTTTTTGGCGGCGTGCCCGAGGCGGTGGTTCCGGATAATCTGAAGAGCGGGGTGAGCAAGGCCTGCCGCTACGAGCCGGACATCAACCCCACCTATCACGACCTGGCCCGCCATTACCAGACCGTGGTTCTTCCGGCCCGAGTGCGAAAGCCGCGCGACAAGGCCAAGGCGGAAGCCGGGGTTCAGCTGGTGCAGCGATGGATCCTGGCCCGCTTGCGCAAACACGCCTTCTTCAGCCTGGCTGATCTCAACCGCGAGATCAAACGCCTGCTGCAACGGCTCAACCACCATCCTTTCAAGAAACTGCCCGGCAGCCGGCAGAGCTGCTTTGAACAGCTGGACCGGCCCGCCCTGAAGCCGCTTCCCCCGGCGCCCTATGAGCTGGCCCGCTGGAAAAAGGCCACGGTGCACCTTGATTACCATGTGGAAGTGGAGGGGCACTATTACTCCGTGCCCTACCGATTGGCAAAAAAACAGGTGGAGATCCGCTCTACGGCAAAAACCGTGGAGTGTCTGTATCGGGGCGAACGGGTCGCCAGTCACCTGCGTGAGGACCAACGCGGCCGGCACACCACGATCAGGGAGCACATGCCGCCCAAGCATCGGCAGTATCTGGAATGGACGCCGGAGCGATTTGTCCGCTGGGCAACGCAGATCGGGCCCGAGACCGTCCGCCTGACCGAAACCCTGCTGGTCAATCGGGCGCATCCACAGCAGGCCTATCGTTCCTTGCTGTGCATCCTGCGACTGGGTAAATCCTACGGCGAATCGCGCCTTGAAGCGGCCTGCAGCCGTGCCTTGCGGATCAACGCCCTTTCGTATCGATCCATCGAGTCCATCCTCAAAAGCGGACTCGACCAGAAAGCTCTGCCGGAAACTCCCCCCAACGGCCCGCCGGTCGAGCACGACAACATCCGGGGCGCGACATATTACTCTCCAGCAACCCATTGAAAGGAGGGATAAATAATGCTGCTCCATCCAACCCTTGAACAACTGCATGCGCTGCGGTTGAACGGCATGGCCGCCGCCCTGCGCGAACAGAGCGCCATGGACGCCGTTGCGGAGCTGGGTTTTGAAGAACGGCTGGGATTATTGCTTGACCGCGAACACGCGGTGCGCGAGACCCGGCGGATGCACACCCGGCTCCGCAAGGCCAAGTTACGCCAAGACGGCGTTGTTGAGGACATCGACTTCCGCCACCCGCGCGGCCTCGACAAATCCCTGGTGCTGCGGCTTGCCGACTGCCGATGGATCAAAGACCACCACAACCTGATCATCACCGGGCCCACCGGAGTGGGCAAATCCTATCTTGCCTGCGCCTTTGCCCACAAAGCGTGCAGAGAAGGGTTCAGCTCGCTCTACCTGCGCGTCTCCAAGCTGTTTGAGGATCTGGGCCTGGCCAAGGGCGACGGTCGCTATCTCAAATTATTGACGGGCCTTGCCAAGACCGACCTGCTGGTGCTTGATGATTACGGCCTTGGTCCCCTCAACCGGGACCAACGTCATGATCTCTTGGAAATCCTCGAAGACCGGCATGGACTCAAGTCCACTCTGGTGACCAGCCAACTCCCCCTGGAACTCTGGCATGAACAGATCGGCGACCCGACCATGGCCGACGCCATCCTCGACCGGCTGGTCCACAGCGCCCACACCATCCAACTCAAAGGAGAATCAATGCGAAAAAAGAAAGCGCACTTGACGTAATCCCCAGGAACAAGGTACCCAACAACTAACCGCGTCGCTCCGCTCCGACCGCCTGGCCGGAATCACTGGAACAGGTGGCCGGGATCACGTGGAATGCGTGGCCGGATGTCGTGGAATACGCAATCAAAATCCTCTACTGGGACCGCAACGGTTTCTGTCTGTGGCACAAGCGGCTGGAGCGGGACCGGTTTTGCTGGCCGAACAACGCCTCCGAGGCGCGGTTGCTCTCTGTCCGGGAGTTGCGCTGGCTGCTCGATGGCCTGTCCATTGACCAGGCGGCGCACCGGGCTCTCCGGTACGAAAAAATCTGCTAAAATATAACAAAACAGTTGAAAAATTAAGCAGATGCGTTACGATCAGCCGCATGGATACCCCCATCGAAACATTGCCGGACGACCCTGCTGCGCTGCGCGAGATCATCGCCTCATTACAGGCGCAGCATGAGCACCAGATCTCGGTCCTCTTCGAGCAGATCCGCCATCTGCGCCAGTTGTTGTTCGGCCGGCGGAGCGAGAAATTGCCCGCGGACTCGACCACGGTGCAGCTGCCGTTGTTCGACCTGCCCGAGCCGGAGCCCATCGAACCGGCCAGGATCCCGGTGGAGTCGCATGACCGCAAAAAGCCCGGACGCAAGGTGCTGCCGCCGGAACTGCCCCGGATAGAGATCATCCATGATCTGCCCGAGGAGGAGAAGACCTGCGGCTGCGGCTGTGAACTGAGCCGGATCGGGGAAGAGGTGAGCGAACAGCTCGATATTGTCCCGGCCCGCATCCAGGTGCTGCGCCACATCCGCCCCAAGTATGCCTGCCGGGGGTGCGAAGGGGTGGAGGACGAGGGGCCGACGGTACGAATCGCACCGATGCCGCCGCAGATCATCCCCCAATCCATCGTCAGCCCGGGGCTGTTGGCCCATGTGCTCACCGCTAAGTTTGTCGATCATCTCCCCCTGTACCGGCAGGAGAAGCTCTTTGCCCGGCTCGGGGTGGAAATCGGTCGGGCCACGATGAGCAATTGGGCCATAAAGGCCGCCGAGGCCTGCGTACCCTTGCTTAACCTCATCCACGATGAAATTCTGGCAGGAAAACTGATCAACATCGACGAACCCACCCTCCAGGTGCTGACCGAACCCGGCCGAGCCCCCACCGCCACCTCCTACATGTGGCTCTTCCGCCGGGGCGATCCCCAGCGGCCGGCACTCCTCTATCAGTATCATCCGACCCGGGCCGGCGATGTCGCCAGAACCTTCCTCGGCGAGTATAGGGGCATCGTCCAGACCGACGGCTTCAGCGGCTACGATTTCCTCGACCGCCAGGCCGGGGTCCGTCATGCCGGCTGTTGGGCCCATGTTCGCCGCAAGTTCATGGAGGTGGTCCGCGCCCAGGGCAAGCACCGTACCAGCGGTAGTGCCGATCGGGCCCTGGCCACTATCCAGCAGTTCTACGGTCTCGAAAAAGAGGCCAGGGTCAAGCAGTGGTCACCTTCGATGATCGCAACCATGCGGGCGGAAAAGGCCCGGCCGATCATGGAGGCATTTCACCAGTGGCTGCTGAAACGTGCCGCTCAAACCCCGCCCAAGGGCTTGCTCGGCAAGGCGATCAACTATGCCCTTAACCAGTGGGACCGGCTGGTGGTCTATCTCGACGACCCGATCCTGACCCCGGACAACAACATGGCGGAAAACGGTATCCGCCCCTTTGTCCTTGGGCGCAAGAACTGGCTGTTTGCAGGCACGCCCAAAGGGGCCGAGGCCAGCGCCCTGCTCTACAGCCTGATCGAGACCGCCAAGGCTAACAACTGCGAACCCTATTGCTACCTCCGTCATATCTTCGAACACCTACCCAGGGCACGCACCCTCGCCGACCACGAGGCCCTGCTCCCATGGAACGTGGACAAAATGAACATAATGCTCCGACTGGGCGAGGCGGTTGATTAGACGCTTACTTTTAAACCCATAGTGTCCTGCGCGCAAAATCAGCAACAGCCTGTAACGCTTACATTTATTTTTCGTAAACGTACGTTTTTTTCCGAATTCTGAATCGGCCCCATAAAGAACGAGGCTACCGGGGCATAGTGCGTCGAACGTGATGGTGGATGAAATTTTCTGGGATTCCGGCTTGCAACCTCATTGCTGTCCCGAATGATGTAAACGGTGACCGTTAGGTTTGAGCCTTGGGAGAAATCTTTCAAGGCTCAGCTTGTTTAATACCACTTTGTGATGTTAGAGTTCAGACGGTGAGGCGGCTATTTTAGTAGCCATTTTACACTGTGTTCTTACCTTTTCTATTAAGATAATAGGCTTGTCGGTGCGGAAAGCAGCACGATACGGAAGGCTAATAAAAGTAGTGGAGGAATAATTATGATCTCAGCTGATAGTTATAAAATAATAATCAATATTTCTTTGGGATTTTTGGTGCTAATTTTAACATCGGCTTGTGCGTCTCGAAAAGTGGACTTAGTGCAGCAAAACGCAGTAACGTTAGAAATCGTGCATTCACAAGGCCAGGTTATTTTATCGCAAGCCAAAATTTATGAAGAGGAGGGGAGTCTCTTAATAATAGGGAATGTAAAATCGATCCTCCCGCCCCAGTTGTCGCCACGTTTAGGACATGTTGATGTGGCTATTTTGAAAAGTGATGGGGCTGTGTTGCAAACCTTTTCTGTAAAGCACAGTGCATTTCGGCACAAACAAATTCCACGACCCTTTTTTTCTGCCCGTTTGCCGAGCACTCCTCCGCAGGGAAGTCTGATTCGTTTAGCTTATCATGTTCAGAGTCATAACATGACAAACCGGACCTTTGATTGTGGCCAAAATAATGCATTACCTACCATTTGAGAGGCGTAAAATGTAACAACAGCTAAATGCGATATACATCGTGTTCGCATTCAACAAAAAAAAAGTAAGATTTTTTTAGCCACCTCTGTCTAAAGAGTTTATTTCAAAATTTGAAAGCAAAATCGAGTGAACACTATAGCCAAAGAGAGATTCATTCGGAGATGTTATATTTTTTCAGTTTGTTGTTTAGCGTTGTTCGAGTGATATTGAGCAGTTTGGCAGCCTCACTCTTGTTGCCTTGCGTTTGTTCCAGAGTTTCGAAAATAGCTTGGCTTTCGATCTCTTCCAGGGGTTTGCCGCCAAGCTCGAAAACAGGTCGGTTCCCGTTGTTCGTTTGGCTCTCCGCCGACATTGATGGCGGAAGATCCTTCTCGGAAAGGTAGGGACTCACAGCGAGAATCACTGCCCGTTCAATAACATTTTCTAATTCTCTGACATTGCCGGGCCACTTTGCTCTTGTCAGCATATCCATAGCCGCAGGGGTAAACCCTTTCAGGTCCTTCCGATTTTTTTTCACGTATTTTTCAAGAAAGTGATGCGCCAGAAGAGGGATGTCCTCGACACGTTCTCTGAGCGGCGGAATATGAATATTCATCACATTGAGGCGGTAATAGAGGTCTTCGCGAAATTTTCCAACCTTAACGTCCTCTTCAAGATTTCTGTTGGTGGCGGCAATGATGCGGACATCGACATGCAAAACCTCATCGCTGCCCAAACGCTGTATTTCCCTTTCCTGGATGGTGCGCAGAATTTTCGCCTGCATCTGCAAGGGGATTTCCCCCACTTCATCTAAAAAAATCGTGCCCGTATCTGCTTGCATAAAACGTCCGTTTCTTTGCCGGTCCGCTCCGGTAAAGGTCCCTTTTTCGTGACCGAACAACTCGGATTCCAGCAAGGTCTCGGTCAATGCCGCACAATTCACGGTAACCAAGGGGCCTTTGGCGCGTTCACTGTTGACATGAATCGCTTTAGCGAACAACTCTTTGCCTGTACCACTTTCTCCGGTGATCAGAACGGTTGCTTCCGTGGGGGCGACAATACGAGCCATGTCCAGGACTTTTCTCATGGCAAGGCTCGATCCAATGATCCCGGCAAAAGAGGTTTCCGCCGCAATCTTATCTTTCAGTGAACGGTTTTCCAAGGTAAGCCGCAGATGGTCCATCGCCCGGTCCATAATCAGTTTCAACTCTTCGAAATTCAAAGGTTTGGTCAGATAATCATAGGCACCCAATTTCATGGCTTCCACGGCCGTGTCCACTGATGAATAGGCCGTCATAATGATAACGGGTATGGCGGGGTTGCATTCTTTAATCTGCCGAAGTGCCTCAATCCCGCCGATATGCGCCATGCGAACATCCATCAGGATGAGATCAAATGGTTTTTCCTTCACCATAGCTATGGCATCTTCACCGTCCATGGCGCTTTCCACCTCGTGGCCAAAACTTTTCAAGAGCGTTTTCAGCATGTGCAGGTGGGCCGCATCGTCATCGACGGCCAAAATTTTCCCTTTCATGGTCTTGCCTCCTTGATCACAGGCAAGGCTATGGTAACGGTTGTACCCATCTCCGGTTTACTGCGAATTCGCACCGTCCCTCCATGATCTTCGACGATTTTGTGGACAATGGCCAGTCCCAGGCCGGTCCCGTTTCTTTTTGGCTCTTCGACGAATCAAGTGGATTTGAGTAAATTCTGTATCGGTGCGGCCAGCAGGTAGATGATGCTGATAAAGGTGTCGTCGTTTCTATATCCCCTGGCCCTGCATTTGGCCGCCTGGAAGATACCGTTGAGTGCTTCGATTCGGGCGTTGTTGTGCCCCGAGATCCAGCGGGCGCAAATGGCCTCGCGGTGTTTCTCGATTGTTCGCAGGGCTTTGCGGACCGGCTTGAGGAGATCAATATCGTCGGTCAGTGATCGGGCGACATTGAGAAACGTGGTCAACCGCCATTTGGCGCCTCTGACGGTAGTCGCTTGGCGCACCCAGCGAAGCATTTCCTTGATTCGCCATGCCTTGGAGGTGTGCAGATCCATGCTCATCAGTTCTGCCAGCGCGTCGATCTGCTTCTCC
>Ga0074193_1002111_pt1 | contig 19691 bp, 17 predicted proteins | sample EPASupsiteHSE605_FD_64523 | JGI IMG/M metagenome (GOLD analysis project Ga0074193, IMG submission 64523) | Bioremediated contaminated groundwater from EPA Superfund site, New Mexico - Sample HSE6-05 | ecosystem: Environmental > Aquatic > Deep subsurface > Groundwater > Contaminated ... | reverse complement strand
GCCTCGATCACCCCCTCGCGAGCACCGAAGAACATATCGGCCGGTCGGCCCGCCTTCTCGAGCGCGACCCGCGCCTCGATCCCGACCGCGGCCACGACCGGGACCCGGGCGGCGAGCGCCGCGAGGACCGCGAGATCGACGGCCGACGAGCCGCCCTTCTCGACCCGCGGGACCTTCGCGACGTGGACGAAGCCCTCACGGTGGTCGATGATCCCCGAGAGGCGCGTCACCCCGAGGTCCTCGCCCGCGCGTGCCGAGGAGACCGCCGCGCCGTTCGCGGATCGCGGTTCCCGTCCGGCATAGAGGAGGCCCTCCCGCATGTAGACCCCGACCATCTCGCCCTCGTCGAGGTCCTCGACCGCGATCGCGGCCCAGACCGAGACCTGCTGGATGAGGTCGCGCCGGACGTGCCGGGCGTAGGTCTCAAGCTGCTCGGCATGCGTGAGGACCCACTCGATCCCCTCCCGGGTCACCTCGTACCGGCCCCGGCCCTGCGACGCGACCATGCCGTCGTCCACGAGTTCCCGGATGTACTCCGAGACGGCCTGGGGGGTGATCCCGAGGGTCTCGGCGACCTCGAGCTGCCGGACGGCCGGCTGGTGCTCGGCGATCTCGACCAGGCATTGAAAGCGGGTCGCTTCCCGCTTCGAACGCAGAATCGTGGAGAGGGGGTCGTCAGCGAGCCCGGTCAAGGAAGACCAGCCCCTGCCCCTTGACGTCCATGCGCTGGCTCCGCTTGGCGATGCCGCGAATAAAGATGGGAGAGACGTTGAACTTGCGGGCCAGGTCGTTGATGGAGACGTTCCCGGCCAGCAGGTCTGTCTCGATGGCCTCGACGGTCGTCCGCAGGGACTCGTCGTTCGAGATCGCGAGGTAGAGCAGGTCCGCGAGCTCGTTCATCCCGCACTGGAAGTTCGCCCGGAACTTCGAGTAGGTCGCGCGAAACTCCTTCTCGGGCTTCATTCCCGGCTGCGGCATCCGCCACTGCTCCTCAACCAGGTTTCCTTTCTTGAGGATCGTGATGCAGTCTTCGACGGACTCAACCCCGATCTCGGTCGCGAGCTCCGGTTCCGTCAGCCAGGCACGGTTCAGGAGTTCGTAGATCTGTTTATATTTCGCGTCATTGAACGTAATGAGAAGAGGGACCAGTTCTACCGGGTCGTTGATTATTCGAATGTGCCCTGTCACGGAGAATCCCAATATATATTGTCGCGTGACGTCAATAAAGGTTTCAGAACGATGAGGCAGGCCCTGATCACGGTCCGGGGCGTTGTGCAGGGCGTCGGGTTCCGACCGTTCGTCTACGCCGAGGCCGTGCGTCTCGGTCTCTCGGGCACGGTCAAGAACCTCGGCTCCGAAGTCGAGATCCGTGTTGCGGGCGATCGGATCGACGACCTGGTCGTGTCGCTCCGCCGCGGACCCCCCCTTGCGCGCATCGATTCGGTCGCGCTCGGCCCCCTCGACGGGCCGGTCCCGGAAGGGTTTCGGATCCTCCCGTCGGCCGAGGGGGCGCGGACCGGTCTCGTCCCGCCCGACATCGCGAGTTGCGATCGCTGCCTCGCGGATATCGACGACCCCTCGAGCCGCTACTCCGGGTACTGGGCCACCTCGTGCGTCGACTGCGGCCCGCGGTACAGCATCATCCGTGACCTGCCGTACGATCGGCCCCGGACCTCGATGGATCTCTTCCCTCTCTGCGGCGACTGCGGGGCCGAGTTCACGGACCCGGGCTCGCGCCGGCACCACGCCCAGACGATCGCCTGCCCCGTCTGCGGGCCCCGGCTCTCGCTCTACGATGCGGACGGGCGGGACCTGTCCCCCGTCGACCCGATCGCCCGGGCCGCCGAGCTCCTGGACGGAGGAGGGATCGTCGCGATCAAGGGGGTCGGCGGATTCCATATCGCCTGCATCGAGGAGACGGCCGTGCGGCTCAAGGAGCGGCTCGGCCGGCCCGAGCAGCCCCTCGCCGTGATGGCCCGGCCGGACACGGTCGAGTCGATGGCCGTGCTCGACGAGACCGATCGGGCCGCGCTCTTCTCGCGCGAGCGGCCGATCGTGGTGCTCGAGAAGCGGGACCCGACCGCGCACGAAGGGGTCTCGAACCTCCACACGATCGGGGTGATGCTGCCGTATACGGGCCTTCACCACCTCCTCTTCCGCCGCCTCGCGCACACGATGCTCGTGATGACCTCGGCGAACGCGCCCGGATACCCGATGGTGACCGGGCTCGAGCGGGCCGTGCGGGTCCTCTCCGGGATTGCCGACGCCTACCTCGCCCACGACCGGCGGATCGTGAACCGATGCGACGACTCGGTCGTACGGGCGGGCCACCTGATCCGCCTCTCGCGGGGATACGCGCCCCTCCGCACGTCGATCCCGCTCGGGCCCCGCTGCCTCCTGGGAGTCGGGCCCGAGCTCTCGGCGAACGCGACGATCTACCGTGACGGCCACGCGGTCACCTCGCCGCACGTCGGCAACGTCCGGAACCCCGAGACCCTCGCCTACCTCGTCGAGACGATCGAGAAGCTCGGGGACTGGCTCGGCGCCCGGTACGACGCGGTGATCCACGACCTCCACCCGCAGTTTCTCTCGACCCGGTACGCCCGCGAACTCGCGTCCGAGCTCGGCGTGCCGGCCATCCCGGTGCAGCACCACCGGGCTCACATCGCCTCGGTCACGCAGGAGCCCTGCGTCGGGATCGCGATCGACGGGGTCGGGTACGGCGATGACGGGGCGATCTGGGGCGGCGAGATCTTCGCCGGCAAGACCTCCGCCCTCACCCGCGTCGGCCACCTGGAGCCCGTGCCTATGCCCGGAGGGGACCTCGCGACCCGGTATCCCGAGCGCATGCTCTACGGCGTGCTGCCCGAGGACCGGATCCTCGAACTCCTCGGCGCTCGCGGCTGGCCCGAGCTCGAGCGCGACGTGCTGGCGCGCCAGACCGTGCGCCGCATCAACACGCCCCTCACGACCAGCACGGGCCGGCTGCTGGACGCGGCGGCGGCCCTCCTCGGACTCTGTCGGGAGCGGAGTTACGACGGCGAGCCGGCGATGAAGCTCGAGGCCGCGGCGGCCCGGGGCCGTGCCGAGGAGTGGCCCCTGCAGTTTCGCACGGAGGGAGGCGCAACCGTCCTCTCGACGAGGGCGCTGATGGGCGAGCTCGCCGATCGCGCACTCCGGAACGGGGGCCGGCCTGTCGTCGCGGACCTGGCTGCGTCGTTTCAGGCGAACCTCGCCCGGGGAATCGCCCTGATCGCAATCGGTGCGGCCCGGGACCTCGATCTCGACCGGGCGGCGCTCTCGGGTGGGGTCGCCATCAATACCGCGATCCGGGGGACCATCGCGGAGACCTGCAGGGCCGCCGGGCTCGACTGCCTGACCAACCGCCGCCTCCCGCTCGGGGACGGCTGCATCAGTTTCGGCCAGTGCGTGATCGGCGCCGCTCTCCTCGAGTGACGGGAGCCGCAGCCAACCTTATTGTCTGCAGCCGCCGACCCTCTCATCGTGCCAGCTGACGCCCTTCTCACCTGCATCCGCGAGAGCCTGCATCCCCAGGCGGTGTTCGACAGCGACCTCGTCGTGTGCGAGGCCTCATCGGCCTTCGCCGTCCTCCTCGACCGACCCCTCGAGCAGCTGCGCGGCGGCCGCATCGGCGTGCCGGCACTCGCGGGGCTCCTCGCCGAGGCGGGCCGCCAGGGCCGGGCCGACGGAGAGCTCGCTCTGCCGGGCCGGCACGGGGGCCGTCCGCTCCGGGCCCGGGCCGTCCGGGTCCCCGCGGTCGACGGTGGGCGGGCCCGGATCTACCTGGCCCTCGACGAGCCGAGCGGGGACGCGGGGTCCGAGAAGAGGATCGCGGACCTCGTCGAGGCCGCAAGGGAGGCCGCCGGCGGCATCGCCGAAATCGGGGCGCAGGCCGAGTCGATCGCGGATGCCTCGGCCCACGTCTCTGCGAACGCGGAGACCTCGGCCACCGGGGTCGAGCAGATCCAGAAGGCGATGGAAGACCTGACGAACGCGATCGAGCAGATCACGGCCGCGATCGAGACGGTCTCGGAGCAGGCGGGCCAGGCGAGCCGGGCGGCCGAGGAGGGGGCCGGGCTCGCCGGCAATGTGGCCACGGGCAATGCCGCGATCGAAGAGTCGGTGAACCGGGTCCACGCCTCCCTTATGGACGTCGAGAAGCGGATGGCCGACATCTCGCGCGTCCTCACCATGATACGGGACCTCGCGACCCAGACGAACCTGCTCGCCCTGAACGCGGCGATCGAGGCGGCGCGGGCCGGCGAGGCCGGGCGGGGATTCGCCGTGGTCGCGGCCGAGGTGAAGGCACTCGCACTCGAGTCCAAGACCGGGGCCGAGCAGATCGAGGAGATGATCGACGCCCTGATCCGGTCCTCCCGGGCGGCTGCAGCCGCGATGGTCGAGGCGCGAGCACGCGTCGAGCGTGGGACGGCCCAGTCGTCCGAGGCCCTCGGCGCGTTCCGGCGGATCGAGGAGGCCGCGAACGGGGTCGCCCGCTCCGCCTCCGAGGTGGTCGCTGCGGCCGAGGAGCAGGCCGCCACGACCGAGGAGGTCGCGGCCTCGATCCACGAGGTCGGTCGGATCGTGGGCTCGACGGCCGGAGAGGCCCGGGCCGCAACGCGGGCCGTGGGGGAGACGCAGGACCGCATCCTCCGTCTTTCGTCCGTGATCGAGCGGATCCACGCGCTCGCACTGGGGACCCCGCCCGTACAATGACCTTCGTCAAGATCTGCGGGATCACCCGGCCCGAAGACGCCCTTGCGGCCGTGCGGGCCGGGGCCGACGCGGTCGGGGTCGTCATGTGCTCCGAGTCGCCCCGCACCTGCACGGTCGAGCAGGCACGGGCGATCTTCGCCGTGGTCCCGCCAGGAGTGCTCCGGGTCGTGGTGAGCCACACGGCGACCGGGAACGGACTGGCCGAATGCCTCGAGGCCGGGCCGGACGCGGTCCAGCTCTCGCAACCCCTCGACGTCCCGGCATCGACGGGCGTCCGCCTCATCCGCGTCGTGGCCCCGGGGGCGGCCGTGCCCGACGACTGCGCAATGGTGATCGTGGACGGGTCGCATGGCACCGGGCGGAGCTTCGACCGGGAGTATGCACAGCGGGTGATCGCCGCTTCTCGCCGCCCGGTCCTGCTGGCGGGCGGACTGACGCCCGAGAACGTCGAGGTGGCGGTCCGCGAGCTCCGGCCGTTCGGTGTCGACGTCGCCTCGGGGGTCGAGGCGGCCCCGCGCAGGAAAGACCACGCCCGTATCAGGGCCTTTCTTGAGGCCGCACGAAGTCCCTACCCGAACGACTGAAGCAGCCGACACCAGCGGTGCGGGAGCTCCGGGTCGCGTGCGAGGCGGGAGGGGCGGGCCGGGACGGCCTGGTCGTAGTACCCGCCGCTCTCGACGGCCTCGACGGTCGCGAGCCGGGCCTCGTTCTCTCCCCCGAGCAACGGCGACGCTCCCTGACTCCCCGGGAAGCCCGCCGCGAGCAGTTTGGTCGCGCAGACGCCGGGGTGGAGCGAGACGGCCTCGACCCCCCGGTCGGCAAATCCCCTGGTCATCAGCACGACCCCGAGCTTCGAGAGGCTGTACGCCGCGTGCCCGTCGTACCTCCGCTCGCCCTGGATGTTGTCCCAGTCGATCGCGGTGGTCGACATGTGTGCGATCGAGGCCGTGTTGACGACCCGCCCCCGGGCCGAGAGCAGGGGGAGGAGGGTGCGCGTCACCCGGTAGGGAGCGAGCGCGTTGACCGCGAACGTGGTCTCGAGCCCCTCGGGCGTGAGGGCCCGCCGTTGCTGGAAGACCCCCGCGTTGTTGATGAGCACATCGAGGCGTCCGTGGGCCTCGCTCACCGCGTCCGCGAGGCCGCCGATGGCCGCGGGGTCGCGGAGATCGGCCGTGACGAGGTCGAGCCCGGCCCTGGGATACCGGCGCCGGAGGTCGTCGAGCACTCCGGCCCCCTTCACGGGGTCCTTGCCGTGCAGGAGCACGGAGGCACCTCGAGCGGCCAGGAGCCCGGCCGCCGCCCGACCGATCCCGTCGGTCGAGCCCGTAACGAGGACGACGGGAGCGGTCATGCCTCGCAAAGCGTCGGTCAGGACGGCCGCCCGGAGCCCTCGGCTCCGTCGAGCAGCAGCTCGTACCGGGAGGGGTCGTACCCGACCACGACCCGCTCGCCGCGTTCGGCATAGGGAAAGGCCCCGGGGCCGTGGTCGAGCATGCGGAGCAGGATCCGGCGCCGTCGGGCCGGGTCGGCGAGGTCGAAGTCGATCGCCTCGACCGGGACGGCCCTGCGCTGGAAGAAGTCCTTCGCCCAATCGCACCAGGGGCAGTTCGAGAGCGTATAGAGACGTACCGGTTGCATAGCCGTCCTGATGGCGAGCATTCTTTAAAAACATTCAGGTCTCACCCCGAGCGCTACGCGAACCGATGCAGGCCGAAGCGCCGTGCACACGCGAGCACCCGGGCGTGCTCCGCCGGACTGACCGGTCTCTGGAGTCGGACGAGGCAAGGGATACGTTCGAGCTCTTCGGGGAGGAATGGCCGAACGACCCGGTACTGGTCCATGATGTTGACGTACGTGTCCGTCGAGATCTCCCGGGCGATAAAACGCATCACCTCGCAGCTCCCGGCCAGGTCATCGGGCAGCACCAGGTGGCGGATTATCAACCCCCGGGCGGCGATCCCGTCCTCGCAGACGAGGTCTCCGACCTGCCCGTGCATCTCGACGAGGGCCGTCTTCATGGCCTCCACGTACCCGGGCGAAGCGGAGAGCGCCGCGGCCACCCGGTCGTCCGCATACTTCGCGTCGGGCAGGTAGATATCCACCACGCCGTCGAGCAGCTGGAGGATCTTGAGGCTCTCGTTCGTGCCCGTGTTGTAGACGAGGGGCACTAAGAGCCCCTCGCCGGCGGCGATCGCGACTGCCTCCAGTATCAGGAGGACGTGGTGCGTGGGCGAGACCAGGTTGATGTTGTGGCACCCGGCATCCTGGAGGCGGAGCATGATCGCGGCGAGCTCGACCGTGCTCACGGTCTCGCCCCGGCCTCCGCGCGAGGTCTCGTAGTTCTGGCAGAAGATGCAGCCCAGGGTGCAGTGGGAGAAGAAGACCGTGCCGGACCCGTGCAGGCCGACGAGCGGAGCCTCCTCGCCGAAGTGAGGCCCGTATCCCGAGATACGGAGCTCGCGCCCGGCCCCGCACCACCCCCGTTCGCCGCCGAGCCGGTCGACGTCGCACCCCCTGGCGCAGAGGCGGCAGGCCTCGAGGAGCCGCCGTGCCGCGGCCGCCCGCTCCAATAGGGCTCCGGATGCCATGCGGGCGTATGCAGGGTGCGTCACGGCGGACCCGTCGCCGTCATCGGGGATAAAAATCCCGGTGACGGTAGTTTAATCCCCAGGCTGCCCCACCTGTCTGACAGGAGGTATCATGAAGATCGCGGTCTCGGGAAAGGGCGGGGTCGGCAAGACCACGCTCGCGGCCTCGCTCGTCCGCGCCCTCGTCCGGCGCGGGTACACCACCCTCGCGATCGACGCGGACCCGGCGCCGAACCTCGGGCCGGCCCTCGGCCTCGGAGCCGATGCGGCGGACGCGATCGTCCCGATCGGAGAGGACCGGGAGCTGGTGACCGAGAAGACCGCGACCGGCTACGCCGGGGTCTACAACCTCTCGTTCCCGGTCGACGACCTGGTCCGCAGCCGGGCCGTGCTGACGCCGTCCGGCGCGGACCTCGTCGTGATGGGTACCGTCCGGGCAGCCGGCGGGGGCTGCACCTGCCCGGCGGCGGCCGTCGTCCGGGCGCTATTGCGCCGGCTCGTCGTGGGCGAGGGGCAGGCGGTCGTGCTCGACCTCGAGGCCGGGCTCGAGCACCTGGGCCGTGGCACGGCCGCGGGCGTGGACCTGTTGCTCGTGCTCGTTGACGGCTCGGCCGCCTCGTGCGCGGTTGCCGGCCGGATCGCGGCCCTCGCAGGGGAGCTCGGGATCCCCCGGGTCGGGCTCGTCGGGAGCCGGCTGGGCCCGGACGGGGGGGAGATCGCGGCAGCCGCCTGCGCCGACAGGCTCGCCCTCCCGCTCCTGGCATCCCTCCCCGAGGACCCGGCCGTCGCCAGGGCCGGGCGAGAGGGAGGGCCGGTGCCGGCCGAAGGCCCCACGGCCGGGCGGGCCGACGCCCTGCTCGACACGATCATCCGGGAGGTCGCGGCATGATCCGCGTGGTGGTCGTCGGACGGGGCGGTACGGGGAAGACGACGACGGTCGCGCTCGCGGCCCGCTGGCTCTGCGAGCACGGGGCCGGCCCGGTCCTGCTCGTCGACGCGGACCCCGACCAGTCGCTCGCGGAGATGGTCGGGGCCGATCTCGCAGGAGCCGGCGTCAGGACGATCGCCGAGCTCCTCGAGGAGACCTTCATCGCCGGCTCGGGGACCACGGCCGGGGTGGCCCCCTCGGAGCGGATCGAGGGGCGCATCTGGGAGGAGGGGCTGTACGAGGGGGACTGCTTCGACCTGATAGCGCTCGGCACCAAGTGGGTCGAGGGCTGCTACTGCCTCCCCGATGCAGCCTTGAAAAGGGCCCTCGAGCGGTTCGCCCGGCCGTACGCCTGTCTCCTGATCGACTCGCCGGCCGGGCTCGAGCACCTGAACCGCCGGGTCGCGGACGAGGTCGACCTGATCGTCGACCTGATCGGGGCCTCGAAGAAGTCGTTCGACCACGTGGCCCGGGCCCGGCGGGTCGCGGACGAGTCGGGGGTGCGGTACGCCCGTTTCGTCGTGGCCGGGGGGTACCAGGTCGATCCCTCGATCGAGGAGCGGGCGGCGGCGACCGGACTGCCCTACATCGGACGGGTCGAGGCGGATCCGCTCGTGGCCGAGTTCACGCTCGAAGGCAGGTCGCTCTTCGAGCTCCCGCCGGACAACCCCGGCCTCGCCTCGGTCGGCCGACTCCTCGAGCGGGCAGGGCTCCTCCCCTGAAACGCCATACATTTTAATAATCTGCCTCCCGTACGGATCGGTGGAGCGCTTTTTGACCCGGGCGCGAAGACCGGGCAGGCCGGACTGCTGTTATGAAGGGAATCGACATCCATATCGGTGAGATCGCCTCACCGCTCGGACGGGTGAGGGAGCTGCGCGTCGGGATCGGCCGGGTCGGGTCCGGCACCTGGGATGAGCCGGTCGGCCCGACACCATGCCCGTCGCCGACGGCACTCCGGGACTGGGACCGGCGACTGCTCGCCCGGTACCGCCCGTTCTATCTTCCGCTCTGCGACCTCTGCTGCCTCTGTACCTACGGGAAGTGCGACCTCTCGGGCGGAAAGCGGGGGGCGTGCGGGATCACGCTCGCGGCCCAGCAGTCCCGGGTGGTGCTGCTCGCGGCCTGCATCGGGACCGCAACCCATGCGAGCCACGCCCGCGAGCTCGTCGGGCACCTGATCGGCCGGTACGGCCGGCAGTTCCCGCTCGACCCAGGAGGCCTCTCGGTCGACCTCCGAATGCCGATCGTCGAGCTCGTCTGCGGCCTCAGGCCCGAGACGCTCGCCGACCTGGAGGCGGTCCTGGAGTACTGCGAGGGCGAGATCGTCCACCTGCTCGCTGCGACCCATACGGGCCAGGAGGCCGACCCGATCGACTTCGAGTCCAAGGTGCTCCACGCCGGGATGATCGACCACGTCGCACTCGAGGTCGCGGACGTGGCCCAGGTCTCGGCCCTCGACTTCCCGAAGGCCGACCCCGAGGCCCCGCTCGTCGATCTGGGGATGGGGGCGATCGACCGCGAGAAGCCCGTGGTCCTGGTCGTCGGCCACAACGTCCCGCCCGCGGTCGCGATCCTCGACTACCTCGCCGCCCACGAACTCGAGGGGACGGTCGAGGTGACCGGGATCTGCTGCACGGCGATCGACATGACCCGGCGCTCGCCCTCGGCGAAGATCGTCGGGCCGATCTCCTGGCAGCTCCGCTACATCCGCTCGGGGATCCCCGACCTCGTGGTCGTGGACGAGCAGTGCGTCCGGGCCGATATCTTCGACGAGGCGGCGAGCGCCGGCATCCCCGTGATCGCCACCTCGGCCAAGAACTGCATGGGCCTTCCCGACCGTACGAACGAGCCGGCCGACGTGCTCGTCGAGGCGCTCGCCACCGGGGCCGTGAATGGCATGCTCGTGCTCGATCCGGAGAAGGTCGGCGAGGTCGCGGTCCGGGCGGCCGTCCTGCGTCGGCCCCTCCGCCAGGTCGTGATCGACCTCGATATCGCGGCGCTCGCGTCCGCCTGCGGCGGGTGCGGCCGGTGCGTTCGCGCCTGCCCGACGGAGGCGGACCTCCCCGACGCGGTCCGGGCCGCCGGCCGGGGCGAGACGGAGGCGCTCGGCGCGATGCTCGCCTCCTGCGTCGGCTGCGGCCGGTGCGAGGAGGTCTGCCCCCAGGGGATCGAGGTCCACCGGCTGATGGCCGCTGCCTGCGACGAGTGCGAGGTGTTCGCGGTCCGGACCGGCCGGGGCGCGATCCAGGACGTCGAGATCCGCGAGGTCGGCGGCCCGATCGTGCTCGGCGAGATCCCCGGCATCGTCGCGTTCGTCGGCTGCGCGAACTATCCCGATGGAGGGCGCGAGGTGGCCGAGATGGTGACCGAGTTCGCAAAACGGCGGTTCGTGGTCTGCACCTCGGGCTGCTCGGCCATGGCTGCAGCGATGCACCGCGACGAGGAGGGGCTGACGCCGTACGAGCGGTTCTCGGGCCGGTTCGAGGCGGGAGGCGTGGTCAACGTCGGCTCCTGCGTGGCGAACGCCCACATCGCCGGGGCCGCGATCAAGATCGCCTCGATCTTTGCAAAGAGGCGCCTGCGAGGCAACTACGTCGAGGTCGCCGACTACGTTTACAACCGCGTGGGGGCGGTCGGCGTCGCCTGGGGCGCGATGTCCCAGAAGGCCGCCGCGATCGCAGCCGGGTTCTGGCGCCTCGGCATCCCGGTCGTCGTCGGGCCGCACGGCGCGAAGTACAGGCGCATGCTGCTCGGGCGGCAGGACTGCGACGAGGACTGGATGGTCCGCGACCGGCGGACGGACGAGGAGGTCTATGTCGGGCCCGTGCCCGAGCACCTCTTCATCGCGGCCGAGACGAAGGAGGAGGCGATGGCCCTGATCGCCAAGCTCGCCATGCGCCCGAACGACACGAGCCGCGGCCGCTCGATCAAGCTCTCGCACTACATCGACCTCTACCGGCGCTGCTACGGGCGGATGCCCGACGACCTCCACCGGTTCGTCCGGACGAAGGCCGACCTGCCCGTGATGCAGAAGGACGAGCTCCTGCCCCTGCTCGAGCGGAACGGCTGGACCGAGCGGCCGATACCGGACCCGACCCTGCTCCCCGAGGAGGCGTTCCAGTGAGCCGGACCGAGCCCTGGCAGCCCGCCATGCAGGGCGGCACGGTCACGGCTCCGGCCATCGAGAAGCCGGCAGCGCTCGCTGCCCTTCTCCGCCGGGCCCGCCGTCCCCTCCTCGTGATCGGCCACCGGACCCTCGTCATCGGCGGCGACGGCGAGCGGGCGATCGACCTCCTCGCCCGGGCGGCGCAGAAGGCCCAGATCCCGGTCGCGGCGACCGGGGATACGGGGCCTGCGCTCGCGGCGCGGGGGGTCGAGCCCGCCGTCTGCATCTCGGCCATGAACCTCGCCAACCGCCTCGTCGACCCGACCTTTGCCGGCGTCGACGGGAAGGGGCCGCACGACATCGTCTTCGTGGCCGGCCTGGCCTACGCCCTCGAGTGGACCCTCCTCTCGGGCCTCCGGCACGGTGCGCCTCACCTGGTCACGGTCTCGCTCTCTCCCGGGTACGAACCGCACGCCTCGTTCTCGCTCCCGAACCTCGCCTGGCCCGCCTGGCGGTCCCTGATCGCCGAAACCTTCGCCCTCGAGGAGGGCGCACCATGATCGAGGGCGTTCCGGTCGACGTGGGCCTCGCGAACGAGGGCGAGCGGATCCGGAAGCAGGAGATGCGCCTCGAGTTCGGGGGACCGGGGGTCGGAGCGAAGTGGGAGCTCGTCCGCGTCCGGCCGCCCGAGGCGGTCGAGCACGGCGCCGTTCGGATCGTGGGCCCGGACATCCGCGACCTCCCCGAGGGGAGCCGCCAGCCCCTGGGCATCCTGATCGAGGTCGCGGGCCCCGCGCTTGAGGAGGACTTCGAGGGGATCATCGAGCGGCGGATCCACGAGTACACGAACTATGTCGACGGGCTGATGCACCTGAACCAGCGCTACGACATCTGGATGCGGCTCTCGAAGAAGGCGTTTGCCGCCGGCTTCGACTCCCTCGAGTACCTCGGACGGGTCCTCCTCCACCTCTTCAAGAACGAGCTGCCGATCATCGAGACCATGCAGGTGACCTTCTACACGGACCCGGCCGAGGTCGAGGCACGCCTGCCCGAGGCCCTCGCCCGGTTCGAGGCACGCGACGCCCGCGCCCGCGGGCTCTCGGACGAGGAGGTCGAGACCTTCTACGGCTGCGCCCTCTGCCAGTCGTTCGCGCCCCGCCACATCTGCGTGATCACGCCCGAGCGGTACGCGAACTGCGGCGCGATCTCCTGGTTCGACGGCCGCGCCGCAGCCAGGATGGACCCGAAGGGCCCGATCTTCGCGCTCGAGAAGGGCGCCTGCCTCGACCCCGTCCACGGGGAGTTCGAAGGGGTCAACGCCAGCGCCAAGGAGCGGTCCATGGGCGAGATCGACCGGGTCTGGCTCTACTCGGCCTTCGGCCACCCCCACACCTCCTGCGGCTGCTTCGAGGGGATCGCGTTCTACATCCCCGAGGTCGAGGGGTTCGGGATCGTACACCGGGGATACCGGGACGCGACCGTCAACGGCCTCGCCTTCTCGACCATGGCCGACTCGACCGCCGGCGGCCGGCAGGTCGACGGGTTCCACGGGGTCTCGCTCGAGTACCTGAAGTCGCGGAAGTTCCTCCAGGCCGACGGCGGGTGGGACCGCGTGGTCTGGATGCCGTCCGAGGTCCTGGACCGGATCGCGCCGTTCCTGCCCGAGGGGGTCCGCGAGCGGACCGCGACCGAACGGGACGTCGGCTCGATGGACGAACTGCGGGAGTTTCTGAAGGCCCGCGACCACCCCGTGCTGGCACGATGGGCTGACGAGCGCCCGGCCGCCGGACCGGTGGCGACGGTCGGCAGCCTGCCCCTCGAGGTCGGCGGCTACCGGGTGATCCTGAAGAACGCCCGGATCTACGCGGACCGGGTGATCATCCTCCGCGAAGAGCCCGGTTCCGACGGGAGGGGATCATGAACGGCCGCGACCTGATCGGGGCCCTCGGCCCCGAGCTCCTGGTCCTGCTCCGGTCGGCCGGCCGGATCGAGCTCGAGGGCTTCTCTCTCGAGCTCGACGAGCTCGAGCTCCGGATCCCGCTCGGCGCGTTCGCGCCGGCAAACGGCGGACTCCCGTCCGTCGCCGGCCCCGAACGGCCGAACGAACTCCTCCCGGCCGAGTTCGTCCCCGAGCGGCCCACGTACCCGGGCCGGGTCCGCGAGGTCGCGCTCGGCGCAACCCGGCGCGAGGGAGGCTCGCGCGGCCGGTCGCTCACGATCGGCGGTGCGGAGGCCCCCGCCTTCTCGCTCTTCGACCGGCCGGTCGTGAATATGCCGGTCATCTCGATGGACGTCTTCGATACGCGCGTGCCCATGCCGAAGGCGCTTCGGGCGCCCTTCGAGGAGGTCCGCGACGACCCGGCCGAGTGGGCGCGTCTGAACGTCGGCCGGTTCGGGGCGAAGGCGGTCACGGTTCACCTCCTCTCGACCGATCCGCTGATCCGGAACGCGAGCCCGCGCGAGGCAGCGGCCACGGTCGAGGCCGTGCTCCAGGCGGTCGACGTCCCCCTGATCATCGGGGGATGCGGCGACCCGCGAAAGGACGCGGCCGTCTTCTCCGAGGTGGCGGCCATGGCCGCCGGGGAACGGCTGCTCCTCAACTCGGTCACGCTCGACATGGCGACCGCCAAGACCCTCGAGACCGTGGCGAAGGCGGCGGCCGAGCACGGCCACAACCTGCTCGCGTTCACGGGCCTCGAGCTGAACGACGCGAAGGAGCTGAACCGCCGGATCTACGAGTACCTGCCGCCCGAACGGATCGTGATGGACCTGACCACGGTCGCGCTCGGGTACGGCCTCGAGTACTCGTTCTCGATCCACGAGCGGGCCCGATACGCGGCCCTGATGGGCGACACCGAGCTCCAGCATCCGACGATCTCGGGCTCGACGAACGCCTGGGCTGCGCGCGAGGCCTGGATGCCGATGCCCCCGACCTACGGCGGCCCCGAACTCCGCGGGCCTCTCTGGGAGGCCGAGACCGCGCTCTCGCTCCTGCTCGCGGGGGTCGACATCTTCATGATGTCCCACCCGGCGGCGATCGGTGCCCTGCGGCGGATGATCGACGCGCTCTGCGCCTGGCCGCTCGAGGAGGTCCCCGAGGGGCACGCGAACGACTGGGTGACCGCGCGGCTCGGAGGTGAGGCCTGATGGCGAAGCGATCGATCACCGAGACGAGCCCGATCGAGGTCTACCGGCTCCTGCCCCGCACGAACTGCGCCGAATGCGGCGAACCCAACTGCATGGCGTTCGCGACGCGGCTCGTCAACCGCGAGCTGGCGCTCGAGGCCTGTCCGCCACTCGCCCGCGCCGAGTACACCGAGGCGGCGGAGGCCCTGGAGGCCCTGCTCGCTCCGCCCGTCCGGGCCGTCCGGATCGGAGAGGGCGAGTGCGCGGTCACGGTCGGCGGGAAGTACGTGGTCCAGCGGCACGAGTTCACCTACCACAACCCGACCGCGTGCGCGATCGCGGTCGACGACGCGGCCCCGCCCGACGCCCTCCGGCAGCGGGTCCGGACCGCGGCGGACTTCTCGTACAACTACATCGGCCGGGACCTCAGAGTGGATGCGGTCGCGGTCCGCTCCACGACCGGCGATCGGGACCGGTTCCGGGCCGCGGTCGAGACCGTGATGGGGGAGTGCGCGCTCCCCCTCCTCCTCTGCTCCCCGGACCCTGCCGTCCTCCGGGCCGGGCTCGAGGCGGCCGGGAGCCGCCGGCCCCTGCTCCACGCGGCCGACCGCACCAACTGGCGCGAGATGGCCGCCCTCGCCCTCGAGTTCGGCTGCCCGCTCGCGGTCTCGGCCCCGGACGACCTCGCCGGCCTCCGGTCGCTCGTCAGGACCCTGCGGGCCTGGGGGGTCGAGGACCTGGTCCTGGACCCCGGCACCTTCCCCGGGCCGGGCCTGGCCCGGACCCTCCGCAACTTCGCCCGGTGCCGGAACGCGGCCATCCGCGCCGACGACGACCTGCTCGGGTACCCGCTCCTCGGCGCGCCGATCGCGGCGTTCGCCGGGGAGGAGCTGGACCCGGTCCGGTGCGCCTTCGACGAGGCGGTGACGGCCTCGGCCCTGCTCTCGCGGTACGCGGACATCCTGGTCCTGCAGGGGATCGAGGGCTGGTCCCTGCTCCCGACCCTCTTCTGGCGGTTCAACCTCTACACGGACCCCCGAAAGCCGGTGGCGGTCGAGGCGGGCCTGCGCGAGTTCGGCTCGCCAGACCGGAACGCGCCGGTCCTGATCACGGCGAACTACGCCCTGACCTACTTCACGGTCGAGTCGGATATCAAGGCCGCGAACCTCTCGTGTTACCTCGTGGTCGAGGACACGGGCGGCCTCTCGGTCGAGAGCGCGGTCGCCGGCCGGTACTTCTCGGCCGCCGGGATCGCCGAGGCGGTCGCGGCCTCGGGGGTCGCCGAGCGCGTGGACCACCGGGTCCTGGTGATCCCCGGCCTCGCCGCCCGTCTCTCGGGCGAGGCGGCCGAGGCGACGGGCTGGCGCGTGCTCGTCGGCCCCAAGGACTCCTCGGGCCTCGGGCCGTACCTGAAGGAGCGCTGGCCGCCCGGGCCGGCCTGAGCCTCCTCCATGCCCACCCCGCCCCTCAAGCTCGTGCTGCACCCATCGGACCGGACGGTGCGTGCCTACCCGGGGGACCTCCTGCTCGACCTCGTCCGCGAGGCCGGCCTCGCCCTCGAGTCGGTCTGCGGCGGGGTGGGAGAGTGCGGCAAGTGCCGGGTGATCGTGAGTCCCGCCGACGCGGTCGAGGAGGCGGGGGGGCCCTGCCGCCACCGGCTCTCGGCCGCCGACCGGGCCCAGGGATATCTCCTCGCCTGCCGCACCCGGCTCGTGCGGGACGCCGAGCTGACTGTCCCGGTCGAGAGCCGGATCGTGGCGCCCAAGATCCTGCTCCCCGCACTGGTCGAAGAGGGCGCACTCGACCCGGCCGTGCGAACCTACCCGGTCGCCGTCGAGGACGACCCCTTCGCGATCGGTACCTCGATCCGGCTCACCGGGTACAGCGGCGCCCGCCCCCGGATCGATCCCGGGCTGCTCTCGCGCCTCCGGGACGCGGAGGACGGGTGCATCGCGGTCGTGCACGAGGAGGACGGCGGTGCACGCATCCTCCGCGTCGAGCGGACGCCCGGGCCGGTCTACGGGCTCGCGATCGACCTCGGGACCACGACCGTGGCCGGCGCGCTCGTGGAGCTCGAGACGGGGCGGGTCGTCGGGACCGGGGCCGTGCTGAACCGGCAGATCACCTGGGGCGAGGAACTCCTGACCCGCTGCGCCTTCGGCCGGACCGCCCGCGGGCTCCAGACCCTCCGCCGGGCGGCGGCCGACTCGATCTCGCTCGTGATCCGCGCCGCGACCTCCGAGGCCGGGGTCTCGGCCGACCGGATCGCCGAGGTCGTGCTCGCGGGGAACACGGTCATGACCTGGATCGCCGCCGGCCGGAGCCCGGCCCCGCTCGAGCTCGTCGACGCCCCGGTCGACCGCCGGTTCATCGGGTTCGATGCGGGGGAGTTCGGCATCCCGCTCCGGCCGGAGACCCCGGTCCGGTGCCTGCCCGCGATCAGCCGCTTCGTCGGTGGCGACGTGGTCGGAGACATGCTCACGGCCGGGATCGGCGGCTCGGACGAGGTCTCGCTCCTGGTCGACCTCGGCACGAACGGCGAGATCGTGCTCGGGTGCGCCGAGTGGCGCGCCTGCACCTCGTGCGCGTCGGGACCGGCCTTCGAGGGCGGCGGGATCTCGTCGGGGATGCGCGCGATGGCCGGCGCGATCGAACGCGTCCGGGTCGACCCGGAGACGGGGGCCGCGGTCTGCGAGATGATCGGCAGCGGGCGGCCCCGCGGGTGCTGCGGTTCGGGACTGATCGACGCCGCATACGCGATGTACCGGGCGGGCGCCCTGGACTTCACGGGCCGGCTCGTCGAGGGAGCGCCCGGAGTGCGGCGTGGTCCGGACGGGCTCGAGTTCCTGCTGGTCCCGGCCGAGAGGAGTGCGACCGGGCGAGCGATCACGCTCACGGAGCAGGACATGGCCTATCTGATGGACTCCAAGGCCGCCGTACTCGGGGCGGTCACGGTCCTCCTCGACCGGTACCGGGTGCGGCCCTCCGAGGTCCGGCACCTCTACCTCGCCGGGGCGTTCGGAGCCTTTGCCGACCTCGCCTCGGTGTATGGGTTCGGGATCCTGCCCGTACTGCCGAACGCGGCCGTGCACGCGATCGGGAACGGGTCCCTCTCGGGGTCGTACGCCGCGCTCCTCTCTCGCACGCGCCGGCGCGAGGCGGCAACTCTGGCCGGGTCCACAGTTTACATCGACCTGCTCGTGGACCCCGCCTTCGTCGAGGCCTACGCAGCGGCCCTGAAGCTCCCGCAGCCCTCCCGGCCGATGGACTGAAGAGGGCCGGCGTCGACCCGTTAATCGCTATGAGCCCGGCACGTTCCGTCCCGCTCCTCGTTCTCCTGCTCCTTCTCGCCGCAACGGCCGGGCCGGCGCTCGCGGCCGACGGGGACGCCTGGGTCTTCGCTTATCGGCCCGGATGCGGCGACTGCGACCGGGCCCTTCCGCTCGTCGAGGCCTTCCGCCAGGCCCATCCCGAGCAGCCGATCGAACTCCTCGACCTCTCCGGCGACCCGAATGCGACCGCCCGGTTCAACGAGCTCTCCGAGCGGTACGGGACGCGGACGGGGGTCCCGGCGCTCTTCGCGGGCGAAAGGGTCGTGTCCGGCGCGACTGCGGTCCAGAACTTCCTTGCGGGCGCGCCACTCCCGCCACCAACGATTGGGGCCGGCGGAGATCTCACGTCTCTCACGCCGCTCGTGGTGGCTTCGGCCGGGCTCGTGGACGGGATCAACCCGTGCGCGTTCGCCGTCCTCGCCCTCCTGCTCGGCACCCTCTCGGCATCGGGCTCGCGGCGCCGGACCGTTCTCCTCGGCACGGCCTACACGGCCGGGATCTTCCTCTGCTACCTCGGCGCGGGCCTCGGCATCGTGACCGTGATCGGCGCGGCCGGGATCGCCTCCGCCTTCCGGCTCGGGGCCGGGATCGTCGCGCTCCTCCTGGGTCTCGTCGTGCTCCTCTCGGCCGTCGTGCCCGACGCCCCGTTACGGATCGCGATCCCCGGGCGGGGTCGGCTCGCGGCCGGACGCTGGGTCGCGGCCCTGGAGACGGCGGGACCGGTCGCCGCATTCGGCCTCGGCATCGCCCTCGGGCTCGTCGAGCTGCCCTGCACGGGCGGGGTCTACCTCGGAGTCCTCGGGTTGCTCGCGGGCGGTGCTCCTGGCGAGGCCCTGCCGCTCCTGGTCCTGTACAACCTCTGTTTCGTCCTCCCTCTGGTCGCGATCGTCGGCGCGGTCGCCGGCGGCATGGGCCCGGCACGGGTCGATGCATGGCGGCAGGCCCGCAGGCGGCTCGTGCTCGGGGCCTCGGGCGCGATGATGCTCGGTCTCGGCCTGGTCCTGCTGGCCCGCGAGCTTCTCTAGACTCAGCGGAAACGGCTCCGAAACGTGGGGAGAGGCTTCCCGGCCCCTTCTTGCTCTGCCCGCGCCGCATCGGAGAATTCTCGACCGACTCTCGCCCCGCGTCGTTTCACGACCCGAGATAGAAGGTAGAGGAGGAGCGGCGCAACGGCGAGCAGCGAGAACGGGGTCCACCGCGTCTGGACGGCCAGGCCCGCCGCGATCAGGGCCAGGCCCAGCAGTTGAGGATCGTGGAAGAGGTGTGTGAGGTCGGCGACGGAGGCCGCAGGGCCGGGTGTTCCGCGGGAGAGCCGGCGTTCCTCGAGCCAGGCGAGCGCGATCAGGACAAGGCCGACCCCGTAGCAGGCCAGGTGCAGATGGGAGGCGAGCAGGCCCGGACCACTGAGAAGAAGCGCGACGGCCACACCTATCGCATCGTTCGCGACTGCCGGATCGGAGCTCATGGCGCGCATTCTGCTGTGCCACAAGGGATAAATCGATTGTGCTCGCAGTCCACCTATCGCCGGTATTTTACGACAAATCGAAATTTACGACATTCGTAATACATAAGACGGAGGCAGGAGCATATACGTGCTGCAGACACGATGACGGCAGAAGATATGATAGACACGGAGCGATACGATAATGCAGGGCCCGACGACGCGGCGAGGCTCGCCCAGGCATTTCTCAAGGTACTGGTAGGGATCCGCAACGACCGACTCTGGCTCTGGTCGCCGGCGCTCCAGGGTTTCACGACCCTCGACCTGCATGTCCTGCTCATGGTCGAGCAAAAGCCGGACCTGATCCTGAAGGAGATCCGCGACCGGCTCGAGCTCCCGAACAGCACGCTCACCAGCGTGATCGACCGGC
>Ga0074193_1001829_pt2 | contig 19694 bp, 17 predicted proteins | sample EPASupsiteHSE605_FD_64523 | JGI IMG/M metagenome (GOLD analysis project Ga0074193, IMG submission 64523) | Bioremediated contaminated groundwater from EPA Superfund site, New Mexico - Sample HSE6-05 | ecosystem: Environmental > Aquatic > Deep subsurface > Groundwater > Contaminated ... | reverse complement strand
ATTGTCTCGCCATGATCATTGCTAACCTGCATACAAATATTTTCAAGTTTAAGCATCGACATCACCTCCTTGAGATTAACGAGTACATTTTATCATAACCAATAATTATATGTCTAATATTGCAGAGTAAAACAAAGCCCAATAGAAAAAGAGGAACGGTTCTCTATATACAGCACATTATTGCCGTATACAGAGAACCGTTCCCCTTTTCTTCGCCATGATATTATCATTTGGTTATTCTTGAATCTTGCCTATTTTCCTTAAACGCTTATAGCGCTGCTCCAGCAGTTCGTTAATATCACTGGAACATACCGCATCCATATGTTTTTTGATGCTGTTTCTTAATGATGTGACAAAATCAGCCGAATCTAAAAGAAAATCCTGAGCTGGCTCTTCAATGATCTCATCTATAATTTCCAGCTCTTTAAGAGATTTAGCATTCAGTTTTAATGCCGCTGCCATTTCGTCGGCTCTTTTGGCGTCACGCAGTAATATAGATGCACAGGTCTCAGGTGATGCCACCGAAAATACTGCATTATTTAGCATTAAAATACGGTCAGCAACTGTTAGGGCTAACGCCCCTCCACTACCTCCCTCACCAGTGATAACTGATACAACCGGCACTTTTAATTTGCTTAAGCAGATTAAAAGTTGGGAAATAGCCCATGCCTGACCGCGCTCTTCAGCTCCTATTCCCGGGTCAGCCCCAGGAGTATTAATAAAAGTTAATACTGGACGTCCAAATCTTTCAGCTTCCATGAGGAGGCGGTATGCCTTACGGTACCCTTCTGGACGGGGCATTCCGAAGTTATGAATGATGTTATCAGGCGTATCTTTCCCTTTTTGATGGCCTAATACGGTTACGGCCCGCCCATCAAATATACCTACTCCACCTACAATGGCAGGATCATCTCCATACAACCGGTCTCCATGCAGCTCAATAAATTCAGTCAAAAGGGTTTGAATGAAATCCCTGGTCATAGGTCTTTCCAGGTCACGTGATAAAAGCACCTGCTCCCAGGGAGTCAAATTTTTATAGCGTTCTTCTTTTAGCTGATTAATACGTTTCTCTACATTAGCAATTTCACTGCTGAAGTCACAGTTTAATTTAACAGAGAGGTCTCTTAACTCTTCCAGCTTTGATTCTAATAAGCGGTATGTCGATTCAAACTCGAATTTGTTTTTAGCCATGATTTCCTCCTTGGTGAACGTTCAATAATCGTATAAGTAAAGAACGCATCTCCAACCGTGGTTGAACAATGTCAATCATTCCATGCTTTAAGAGAAATTCAGAGCGTTGAAATCCTGCAGGAAGTTTTTGACCTGTCGTTTGTTCGATAACTCTAGGACCGGTAAAACCAATTAGTGCACCGGGCTCGGCAATAATAATATCCGCCAGCGAAGCAAAGCTAGCCGTAACCCCTCCAGTAGTTGGATGAGTCAGTATGGATACGTATAATAAGCCGGCATCATTTAAACGCCCAACAGCAGCGCTGGTTTTTGCCATCTGCATTAAAGACAGCATCCCCTCCTGCATGCGAGCTCCACCCGAACAACAAAATATTATAAAAGGAAGCGATTGCTGGACAGCTTCTTCCATAGCGCGGCAAATCTTTTCCCCCACTACCGAACCCATACTTCCCATCATAAAGCGTGCATCCATCGCTCCTATTACTACCTTAGATCCCCCAATACTGCCTCTTCCTGTGATTATAGCTTCTGGCAATACGGTTTCCTCTTTTGCTATATCCAGCTTTTCTGCATAATCAGGAAAGTCCAATGGGTTCAATGATGACAGATTAGTATCCCATTCTTCAAAGGTATTTTTGTCACAAATGGAGTAAATCCGTTCCCAGGCAGTAATAGGAAAGTGATGAGAACAACGCGGACAGAAATCGTTGTTTTGAATTTTTTCAGTTTCAGAAATCCATGCCGAACAAGCCGGACACGAAAAATTTCCTTCTCTGGTATCAAATGTGAGTTGGTTTTTTTTAACACTCGAAAGATCTATATAAGCCTTTTTTTTGTTAAACATTTAATCATCCTTTCGAGATGATTTTTCCATTCCAAACATGAGTTCACCCCGGCATACTAAGTCATCTTGAATGCGAATTTCGCCTTTAAACCACCCAAAGCTGCTTTTTAATTTAATTACTTCGGTGGTTATTATTAATGTATCTCCCGGAGTTGCCTGACGCTTAAACCGAAAATTATCAACACCTGCTAAAACACCCAACTGCCCTTTATATTTCTCTTCACTAAAAAGTGCACAGGCTCCCACCTGAGCCATGGCTTCTATCATCAGTACCCCAGGCATAATGGGTTTGCCAGGGAAATGTCCGGTGAAATGAGGCTCATTCACGGTAACATTCTTAATTCCTACAGCCTTTTTCCCAGGTTCAAGTTCTATAATTCTATCCACCAGAAGAAAAGGATATCGATGGGGCAAAACCTGCATAATCTCGTTTATATCCATAACATACCCCTATTGTCTAAATTTTCTTATGATAAGAACCGCATTATGCCCACCAAAGCCCAGTGATTCCGATGCAGCTATCTCAATTTGCTTTTCTCTCGCCTGTCCCCTTACATAATCCAGGTCACATTCTGGATCAGGATTATCTAGATTAATAGTGGCTGGAATCAGATTATTGTTACAGGTTAACACGGTTGCAATGAGTTCAACAGCGCCAGCAGATCCCAGCATGTGACCAGTAGCTGCCTTAGTCGAAGTAATTGCTAAATTTTTACTCTCTGAACCAAGTACCTGTTTCAGTGCTTTAGTTTCTACCAGATCGTTAAAATGAGTACCCGTACCATGGGCATTCATATAATCAAGTTCTCCAGCTCGAATCCCTGCCTCATCCAGGGCAGCATTTAAAGCCCTGGCTGCTCCATTACCTTCCGGGTCAGGCTGTACTATGTGATAAGCATCAGAGCTACTTCCATAGCCTATTAATTCCGCATAAATCTTAGCGCCCCGCTTCAAGGCGTGTTCAAGTTCTTCAAGAATAACAATCCCGGCGCCTTCACCCATAACAAAACCATCGCGATCAATATCGAAAGGCCGACATGCCTGTTTAGGTTGATCGTTTCGGGTAGATAATGCTTTCATAGCGCAAAATCCGGCAATACTCAGGGGTGTTATCGGTGCTTCTGTACCCCCGGTTATCATAATATCAGCGGCTCCATTCTGGATAATACGTAAGGCATCTCCGATAGAATTGGTTGCCGTAGCACAGGCTGTAACCGAGCAGCTGCTTGGTCCCCTGGCTCCAAACATAATAGATATTTGGCCTGCAGCCATGTTGGGAATAAGCATGGGGATAAAGAATGGGCTTATACCGCCCACTCCCCGTTTTTGCAGTACCAGGCATTGCTTCTCAAATATCTCTATGCCGCCAATCCCAGACCCCACCAGTACTCCGGCGCGATCAGGATTAAATTTCTTTAATTCCAGTCCGGCATCTTCCAATGCAAGCCTGGAAGCGGCACATGCATACTGAATAAACAGATCCATGCGTCGGGCTTCGGTTCGCGGCATATAGTCCTGGGCATTAAAATCCTTAACCTGAGCAGCTATTTTTGAAGGATAGTCGGTGGGGTCAAAGCGGTCAATTATGTCTATACCGCTTTGTCCTTCCACCAGCTTCGTCCAAAATTCATTAACATTATGGGCTATGGGACATATGGTTCCCATCCCGCTAATTACAACTCTACGTGGTGTCAAAATTTCACCTCATCCTAAGCCTATTCTGCCAGATGTTTTTCGATGTAATCGACAACATCTTTGACTGTTTTAAGCTTCTCTGCTATTTCCTCGGGTATTTCAAATTCAAATTCTTCTTCCAGCAACATAATCATTTCCACTACATCCAGTGAATCAGCCTCCAAATCCTCTTCAAAGCGTGATTCTAACTGAATATCATCACCCGAAATATCCTTTACTTCCACTATGATCTTTTTTACCGTTTCAAATACTGACATGTTAACCCTCCTTAATAAAATAATTAGAGATTAAATAGACATTCCACCATCAACTCGAATAACCTGACCGTTTATGTAGGCAGCTGCGGGTGAAACCAGAAATCCCACCAAATTGGCAACATCTTCTGGGGTACCTAATCTACCTACAGGGATTTGCTCAACCATTTTTTTACTTACCTCAGGGGGCAGTTTCATGGTCATTTCGCTTTCTATGTAACCGGGAGCTACCGCATTAGCAGTAATACCACGGGGTCCATATTCCTTGGAAATTGTGCCGGTAAGACCCAGGAGGCCTGCTTTGGAAGCCGCATAATGAGCCTGCCCTGCATTCCCAGCAATTCCAACTACGGATGATATATTAATGATTCTACCATATTTCTTTTTCATCATATACTTAAGAGCCGCTTTCGAACAATAAAAAGCTGACGACAAATTAGTGTTTATTATATCATTCCATAGGGCATCTGACATTCGTATTATTAGCTGATCTTTATTAATACCTGCATTATTAACTAAAACATCTATGCTGCCCAGACCTTCTACCGTTTTTTCTATAAGTTCTGCGGCACCTTGCGGGGTTGATACATCAGCACCTAATATAATGCCTGATCCTCCCGCAGCTTCAATTGCTGTCAATACTTCCTGAGCCTGTTCTCTGTTCGTGGCTTCATCAACTTTGTTGTAGTAGTTTACTGCCACCTGAAAGCCGTTTTGTGCCAGATGTATGGCTATAGCTCTGCCAATACCACGCGAACTTCCAGTTACCAAAGCGGTAGGTCTATTCATATCTCTTTCACCTTCTCTATTAGTTTTTGCAGCGTTTTATTATCCTCGATTTGACCGAGAACCCGATTACGATCTATTTTTTTGATTAATCCCGAAAGACTGGAACCAGGCCCAATCTCTATAAAATAATCGACCTTGGTCATCATATAGCGAATACTTTGTTCCCATCGTACCGGTGAATATAACTGTTTCACTAATAAATCGGGAAAGTCTATGGCTTTATTTTCAATAGCATTAACGTTAGAAATAACTTCAGCAGATATAGGATCATTAAATTGGACCCTGGCAACTTCATCGGAAAATATACCAGCACAATCCCGCATCAGCGGACTATGAGAGGGTACACTGATTGCCAAAATCTTAGTCTTGGCACCTTCCTGTTTAAGCAGATTGGCAGCCTCTTCAACGGCATCATTGTTACCCGATATAACCAGCTGCCCCGGGCAATTATAATTGGCTACAGTTACAGTGCCTTCTACCTGACTGCAAATGTTCTCAACTATGGTACTATCCAGGCCAATGATTGCAGCCATTGCGCCCTTTCCCAGCGGAACAGCCTCCTGCATAAGTTCTGCCCTTCTCATCACCAGGGGCAGGACCTGCTCCAGGCTGATTGATCCGGCTGCTGCCAATGCAGTGTATTCTCCTAAGCTTAAGCCGCTTACCATCTGGGGTGACAATCCATTTTTCTTGGCCACCGATAAACAGGCCAGACTGGTAACCAGAATAGCAGGCTGAGCAAATTTGGTTTGATTCAAAACCTCCTGAGGACCTTCGAAACAGATGGAACTTAATTTATATCCACATATATCATCTGCAGCAGTAAATACCTGTGCCGCTTCATCAAAAGACTCTGCGATCTCTTTGCCCATCCCCACATATTGAGAACCCTGCCCTGGAAATACAAAGGCTAATTTTAACATGGCATGCCTCCTAATTTTTGCAGGATAACTAAAGATTCTGCCATGATTTCCTCAACTATTTCACTTGATGACTGCATCTTCTTTACTAATCCAGAAATCTGTCCGGCTAAGATACTGCCATTTTCAATGTCACCCTCAACCGCTGCCAGAGGGTAGCGTCCGGAGCCAAGCCTCATCAGAACTTCTTTATCTGCCCCATCTTTTTCAGTTTTCAAATACTCCCGGGTAAAACTGTTTTGAATAGCTCTGACTGGATGACCTGTAGATACTCCACATACTACCGTAGCTCTATCACGGGTCTTAATTACTTTCTCCTGATAAGCTGGATGGACATTAGCTTCCTGAGCACAAATAAAACGCGTGCCGAGCTGGGCCCCCTGAGCGCCCAAAGCCAAAGCTGCAGCAACTCCGCGGCCATCAGCAATTCCGCCAGCGGCAATAATGGGGATTTTAACTTCATCGGCAACCATCGGAACTATACACATAGTTGTCATTTCACCCACATGGCCGCCTGATTCCACACCTTCAACAACCAAAGCATCTGCACCTAGACGTTCCAAACGGCGTGCCAGTGCAACTGAAGCCACGACGGGCATAACCTTGATACCAGCTTCTTTAAATTTTCCCATAAGGGGGCCGGGATTTCCTCCCCCGGTAGCAACTACCGGTATCTTTTCTTTAATTATCAATTCAAGATTTTCTTCAAGGTAAGGCGAGGTAAGCACAAGATTCACGGCAAAATTACGAGAAGTAATTTCTCTTGCCATACCGATCTGCTCGCGAAGCCATGATGCCGGGGAATTCCCGCTGCCGATAGTACCTAGCCCGCCTGCCTCAGACACTGCTGCTGCAAGCTTTCCACCAGCAATCCAGGCCATACCGCCTTGAATAATAGGATATTTAATTCCTAATAAATCACATATATTTGTATGTATCCGCATTTCTAATCCCTCCCCCAGCGTATTATCGCTCCGCCATATGTTAAACCTGTTCCGAATCCCACCATAAGAATATTTGCTCCACTTCTAAGCGGGCATTTTTCATTGTACTGGGCTAAAGCTACCGGGATAGACCCGGCCGAAATATTACCACAATGATCCAGATTGATAGCCACTTTTTCCGGCGGCAGCATCATACGCCGCATTGCGCTTTGAATTATCCGCGAATTGGCCTGATGAGGCACAAAAAGATCGATATCATCATAAGTTAAGCCCGCTTTATCCAGCAATTCCGATGTGGTCTGGGCAACAATTTTGGAAGCGAATTTGAAAACCTCATTGCCATTCATCCTAAGATAATGTAAGCGTTTTTCTACGGTCTCGTGGGTTGCTGGTAATGCTGAACCCCCTGCAGCCATGTAGAGAAGCCCTGCCCCGGTACCGTCAGCGCCGATAGTCGTGCTTAGTATTCCACAGTCTCCTTCAGATTTACCCAGAACCATAGCTCCTGCACCATCACCAAAAAGTATGCAAGTATTCCGGTCAGTATAGTCGATAACCGATGATACAATATCACAACCGATTATAAGTACGCTATTAATTTCAGGGGAAATTAACATTTTTTCAGCAACCGAGAGTGCATAAATAAATCCGGTACAACCAGCTGCTAAATCAAATGCGGATGCATTTTTTGCTCCCAGCAGAGCTTGCACAATACAAGCTGTGGAGGGGAATGGCATATCCGGCGTGACAGTAGCCACAATAATAAGATCCAATTGCAGTGGATCTATATTTGCATCCTGCAGAGCTTTGCGCGCCGCTTCAATTGAAATGTCAGAGTTTTTACCCCCTGGCTCAACAATCCTTCGTTCTTTTATACCTGTTCTCTCAACAATCCAAGCGTCATTAGTATCAACCATTTTTTCCAGATCTTGGTTACTAAGTATTTTTTCGGGCAGGTAGTAACCAATACCAAGTACTTTAGCTTTCATAGCAGTAATACCTTTCGTACGTATATTTGCATTACTAATAACAGTAAAATTATAATAGCTTAAGATAATCTTAAAGTACAATACTTGGGATAAGTTTATACAGTGCGAGGCTATCTTGTCAATAAACTATCGGAATCTTCTGATAAATCATCATGTTTTATGGTATAATTTAATTCGTCTATGTTGTTGAATTTTGTAAGAAACAGTAAGCCAATACCTAACCAGTTATAACAGCATCTACAATTATATGGCTAATTATTCCTGTTTCAGCAAGAACTACTACAGATATATTTTAGAGCGAGTAAGGGAGATGGGTATGAATACCAAGCATATTAAAGAATTGCAGATAGGCGACTTAACTGCCAGAATTCCCATTGTTCAGGGAGGAATGGGAGTAGGGGTTTCTTTATCAGGGTTAGCCTCGGCAGTAGCAAACGAAGGCGGAGTCGGTGTAATTGCAGCCGCGGGAATGGGAATGCTTGAATTGGATGGCTTCTCTAATTACCTCGAAGCCAGTAAACGGCGTTTGAAAATGGAGATTCGAAAAGCTAGAGAAGCAACTAATGGCATTCTGGGCGTTAATATTATGGTCGCCCTGTCTAATTTCGCTGATATGGTTACAACTTCCATCGAGGAAGGTATCGACATAATTTTTTCTGGGGCCGGTCTTCCCCTTACCCTTCCCCAATACTTGAAAGGGAATCAACATACTAAACTTGTTCCTATTGTATCCTCAGGACGGGCAGCAGCTATAATAGCTAAAAAATGGCTGGATAAATACAACTATCTTCCTGATGCGTTTGTAGTAGAAGGACCGAAGGCTGGTGGACATCTTGGATTCAAACCGGAACAGCTTGATAATCCTAAATATTCTTTAGAGATATTGATTCCCGAGGTAATTAGGGAAATTAAACCATTTGAGGAAAAAGGTCAGAAGACCATTCCTGTAATCGCAGCTGGTGGTATATTTAACGGACAAGATATATATAAGTTTTTACAATTAGGGGCATCCGGCGTACAGATGGCGACTAGATTTGTTACCACTCATGAGTGTGATGCTTCAATTAAATTTAAACAAGCCTATGTTGATGCTCGGCCGGAAGATATGGTAATTATCAAAAGCCCGGTAGGAATGCCAGGAAGAGCGCTGCGTAATGAATTCATTGATGATGTGCATGCAGGGAAAAAGAAGCCCTTTAAATGCCCCTATCATTGTATAGTAACCTGTGATTTTAAAAACAGTCCTTATTGCATTGCTGTGGCTTTAATGAATGCCCAAAAGGGAAACATGAAAAATGGATTGGAATTCGCCGGTGAGAATGTTCATCGATGTAAAGAAATTGTTTCAGTTAAAGAATTAATGGGATCTTTAGTTGGGGAATACGAGTGCGCCGCCCAAAATGCATAATCCATGAGCAGATAATTCCAAGCTTCTTCTCACATAATACTGCCCTCCCACACACGGGGAGGGCAGTTCTTCGTAAGCGCAAGTGGGGACGGTTCTTGCCTTGCGGTTTTCCGCAAGGCAAGAACCGTCCCCACTTGCGCTTACCCACTTGCGCTTAACATAAAGTTAAATGATCTATTCCTTGCAAATCTTCGAGCTGTTTTCTTAAAAAATCAGTTTGTTCGTCTTCAGTACCATTTATGATCAGAATATACTTACCCTCTTCAAGCCATTGTTCTATCAATCTTTTACCCTCATCACGTATACCCATATCGTTACAAACCTCTCTCAGTCCTCCGTCGGGTGTTTGGACCGAATCAGCCAAAAATCCGTAGGCAGGACCAACAGAGGCAACCAGACCTAGATCAGGCATATCTACCACCCCTGCATCGTAAGGTGCTCTATCTACATTTTGTCCGTTAGATTCGGAAAGAATGTTATCAAGCCAGCTTACCTTCTCCTCGCTGCCGGCAAACATTATAGAGGCATGTTCCTCAAACCCGCGGTTTCTCAAATCTGTAAGTACTGATTTGGCCATTCTAAGATGGTCAGTAGTACCGATCATATTTATTGCCAATTACTTCACTCCTTAATTAGTAACGAAACATTATAGCTCATTATCTAATATTTATAATTGGCAATAATCTATTTTCTATTCACATTTCTTCCACCTCAATTAATTCAGCAATATCGTGTCCTAGAGCCAGGGTGGTATTTCCTACTTTTAATACCAGAGGTCCCTTAAAAGGATGAAGAGATACCAGTTCTATATCAGAACCGTGTATAATTCCCAATTCGTATAGACGCCTTTCGAGTTGGCTCCCTTTTATCTTTATAACACGTACTTTTTCACCTGGTTTCAAGTTACTCATAAGCATATTTTTGTACCTTCCTAATGCGGTAATATCAGATTTAAAACTATTCCCACTGTAAACGAAGTGGCAAAGCCCAATACAATAATTTTGCCCAGGCTTTTAGATCCCAATTCTCTAACTGTCATAACCATCATTGGTAAACACGGCAATGATAAAGCAATCATAGTAATAGCAATTGTAGCTTCCCTTGGAGTCAGAGGCAGACTCATTAAAACTATTGGAGCCAGGTAGCGCTGGAATATTGTGATCAAAACCGCTACAAAAGCTTCAGCTGGTATGCCAAAAAGAAACCTGGTGAATTGCTCCATACCGCGGAATATCTCAAGTGCTCCTGATTCCAGCAGAGCTCTGATTCCTATACTCATGATCAGTAACAGTGGTAATACTTCTGTAAAAAAGCCGGAGAATCTAATTCTTATTTTGCTCCATATATTGCTGCCAACAGGAATTCTTACAGGAGGCAATTCATATATAAATTCATTCTCTGCCGGCATGATTCGGCTCAAAACAGAAGCTAGAATCAATAGTATTGCCAGCATTGTCAGAACGATCACCGCCAATGAAGCATGAAAAGCGGATATTACCGAGGCCAGAATCCCAAGTGTCGCCGCACAGGGTATTACAATACTAAGCAGGGTTATAATTATAAAGCGCTGGGCTTCGGTGGGCATAACCCTGGTAGCAACAATAGCCGGAGTTCTGCACCCAAATCCCAGGGATAGGGGAATGATTGCCTGGCCTGATACACCAAAGAAACTGCCTATTCTCTCTAACGCAACCGAATACCGTGGCAGTAAGCCGGTATCCTCCAACACAGCCATTAATAAGCTAACCATGAGCATGGCAGGCATGATTATGGTAAACGGTATGATTAAGCCCTCAGGAACAGCCTTAGCAAGCACGATACTTATTAGTCCTTGTGGCAGAGCAGTAAGTATAAAGTCTTCAATTATTTTATTAACAGGAGCTAGAAAAACATTTATAGGCCCTTCACTAATTTCGATAAAGTTCAACAGAATTATAAAGCTTAAATAGGCCAGAAAAAGAAGTATTATCGTTCCTAGCACAGGTTTATCTATCACGGCCTGAACTTTTTCCAAATACATCGTTTGACGTACATCCATCTGATTACTAACCATCCCCGCCAGACTACGAGCCCGTTTAGCTCTCTCCAGATCTTCCTGGCTGACGCATTTATCGTTAGATAACGAGCATTTACCGCAATCTCCCAAGCATCCATCCTGACCGAGAACCATGACCTGCATATTTTTCTGAATGTTTTCCGTTGACTCAGCGTGATAGTCAAATTGCGCTGTATTGTATCCTTTGTTATTGACTCCTTTCTCCAGCAATTGCATTAATTCGACAAACCCCTCGCCGGTCGCAGCAGAGAAGGCTATGACTGGAGCTCCCATTTTACGGGATAAAAGTCTGCAGTCTATTTTTATACCCATAGAACGCGCTCTATCAATCTGGTTAAGTAATATTAAAATTGGCTTTCCGATTTCCATTAATTCATAACTAAGAACCAGGTTCCTTTCTAAATTGACAGCATCGATAATATCAATAATAAGATCAATGTCATTATTAAATAAAAAGTTTCGGCTTATGTTAGATTCCTCACTATTGGAATTAAGTGAATAAATACCAGGGGTATCATAGATATTTAGCGTTTGTCCACCTATTTTCAGCTTTGACTGGGTTATTTCTACAGAAGTTCCAGAATAATTGGACACAAATAACCGGCTGCCAGTGATAGTGTTTAAAAATAAACTCTTGCCAACGTTAGGATTACCAATTACGGCAATGTTCAAGTTCTTCCCTCCCAGAGATATTGATAATCATTATCATTATCTACTCAAAAAAATACGATTATTTTTGTTTACAATCTGCGCAATATGCATAAACCTTTAATTGATGATTTACAATTTCAAAACCGCTTTTTTCCAAGTGTTTCTCCAGGCTATCCAGTAGGCCTTCTTCTACCTCAAATATTTTGCCGCAAGAGATACATAATATATGATGATGTTGGTGTTCCGAGAAATCAGTCAGCTCATAGCGATACTTACCTTCATCAAAAATAGTTTTATATAGAATATCTATTGATGCTAAACGTTCCAGTGTCCTATAGACAGTGGCAATCCCTATATTAGGTGCTTTTTTCCTGGCTTCGATCAGCACTTCCTCAGCAGTCAGATGTTCTCCCCTTTTCTCCTTCATAACTTCGAGAACAGCTTTTCGCTGCTGGGTTAATTTATAATCAGCTTTTTCGAGTCTATCATAAATAATTTGCTCAAACATTTAATCACTCCAATAATGATACTCATTATCACAATAATATTATATTTAAAAATTAAATGTTTAGCAATAATAAAAAACCAATTATTAGAAATAAACCAAGAAATTTATACAATGACAAATAATTTTAATTGCTGTCCCTTATCATAGTTAAAAATTCATCAAACAAATAAGCGGAATCCCTAGGTCCAGGAGTAGCCTCAGGATGGAACTGAACGGACATTAAAGGCAGATTCTTGTGAACCAGACCTTCAACCGTATTATCATTTAAATTAGTGAAACTTATATCAACTTCGTCAGAAGCAAAAGAATTCGCATCTACGGCATAGCCATGATTCTGTGAGCTTATGAGGCACTTACCAGTGCGCAGATCCTTTACTGTATGGTTACCACCGCGGTGCCCGAAGTTAAGTTTATAAGTTGTCCCCCCCAGGGCCATAGCCATTAACTGGTGACCCAGGCATATTCCAAACATGGGCAATACCGGCAATAATTTTCTTATCTCACGAACTGCATAATCACACGATTCGGGGTTTCCAGGCCCATTAGACAGAACAAGACCGTCTGGTTTTTGGGATAGTATTTCTTCTGCCGTACTTTCCGCAGGCATGGCAATTACTCTGCAATCTCTCGCTACCAGTGAGTTTATAATGTTCTTCTTGGCTCCAAAATCCAAAAGTACTATATTAGTACTTCCAGATCCATATACATCGGTTGTCTTACGACTTACTTGCTTGACTAGATCCGTATCTAATAATTCCTTGCCTTTACGTGCTACTTCCATCAACTTCTCCTGATGGTCAAGACTGGAAGTAATAATAGCACCCATAGTCCCATTCATTCTTAATATCCTTGTAATGGCCCGAGTATCAACTCCGGTCAGACAGGTTATCTCATACTTCTCTATAAATTCATTGAAGTTCCATTGACTTTCATAGTGTCCGTTCAGTTCTGATATCTCTTTTACCACTAACCCTCTCAAAGCAGGTGCATCAGATTCAAACCCATAATCGCCGCAGCCATAGTTTCCTATAGTAGGATAGGTAAGGGTAAGTATCTGCCCTGCATATGAAGGATCGGTAATAATCTCCTGATAACCATTCATACTGGTATTAAACACGGCTTCACCCGCGATCGGTACATTGTTACCGAATAATTGTCCCTCGAATATTGTTCCATTTTCTAAAACCAAGTATCCTTTTGGCATTTTAGAGCTCTCCCTTACTTATAAATAAATGCATGCTCAATTCCCATAGAACAGTATAACTGTTTAATACTATTATTCAATATATAATTTTATGGAATGTCGAAAAGTGATCATGAATACAGTATTATTTAATAACACTATTACCCATGAGATATTTATCGACTTCCCTTGCGGCAAGCTTTCCTTCCTGGATCGCCCACACAATTAGACTCTGACCTCTTCTCATGTCGCCTGCGGTGAAAACTTTTTCCACGTTTGTCTCGAAAACCTCGTATTCGGCTTTCACGTTGCTCCTTAAATCTCTCTCAAGTTTAAGCTCATCTATTATATTATCTTCCGGCCCCAGGAATCCCATGGCAAGAAGTACCAGATCCGCTTTCCATACTCTTTCGCTGCCCGGAATTTCCTGAGGTATTAGTCGTCCGGAATTATCATTATGCCAGCTAACTTCCACTGTGTGAATTTCTTGGACCTCACCTTTCTCATTTCCCACAATCTTTTTAGTGGATATACGGTATTTTCTAGGATCCTCTCCATACAGGTTTACTGCCTCTTCCTGACCATAATCCACTTTAAGCTTCTTGGGCCATTCTGGCCATGGATTAGATTCTTCTATTCTCATTTGGGGCGGTTCAGGCATTATTTCGAACTGATAAACGCTTTCACAGCCATGCCTTATGGATGTGGCTACACAATCAGTTCCTGTATCCCCTCCACCGATAATTATTACATTCTTGCCTTTAGCACTTATATATCTGCCATCCTCAAAATTTGAATCAAGCAGGCTTTTGGTACTTGCTTTTAAGAAGTCTACAGCATAATAGACACCCTCAAGTTCTTTTCCTGGTACATCAATTCCCCGGGGCTTAGCTGCGCCCGCACACAACACCACTGCATCAAAATTATCAACCAGTTCCTGAGTACTGATGTCTTTACCCACTTCTGTATTAAGGACGAATTTAATACCTGATGCCTTCATAAGATCGATGCGTCTTTCAATGATTCCTTTTTCGAGTTTCATATTGGGAATACCGTACATCATAAGTCCGCCAGGCCTGTCGTCTCTTTCATATATGGTTACATCATGCCCAACTAAGTTAAGATAATATGCAGCTGACATCCCTGCTGGGCCTGAACCAACAACAGCGATTTTCCTTCCTGTCTTTCGGGTATCTTTGGTGGTTACCCAGCCGTTTGCAAATGCTTTCTCAATTATTTCATATTCAATATTGTTAATGGTAATAGACTCCATAATATGACCTTCCGTGCAAGCACCTTCGCAGGTTGCAGGACATACTCGAGCTGTAAATTCTGGGAAAGGATTGGTTCTGGTTAACCTAAGGTAGGCTTCCTTCCATTGTCCCTGATAAACTAGCTCATTCCACTCCGGTATAAGGTTGTGAGCGGGACATCCTGATGCCATGCCATTTAGCAGCACCCCGCCGTGGCAGAAAGGAATTCCGCAGTTCATACATCTCGCACCCTGATTCTTTACTACCTCCGGATCCTGTCGCAGCCTTATTTCATTCCAGTCTTTGATTCTTTCTTCAGGAGACCGTTTCTTGGGATCAATTCTTTCATACTCTAGAAATCCATTAGCTTTTCTCATTGTCAGTCCCACCTTAATTCCTGTAATACATGAAACATTCTAATAATTTCCTTCAAATGCAGCCATCAGTGCTTCTTCACCACTTAAGCCCGCCTTATGAGCCTTATCAATATTTTCCAGCATACGTTTATAATCTGTAGGTATTACCTTGGTGAATTTTAATGAATAGTTTTCCCAATTATCTAGCACTTTCCTGCCCTGGGGACTTCCAGTGTAATAGACATGTTTCCTAATCATTTCTTTGACTTCGTTAATTTCTTCTTCGGAGCTAATTTTTTCCAGTATCACCATGGACTTATTGCAGTATATTTCGTCAAAATTGAGAATATAAGCTACACCACCAGACATACCGGCAGCAAAATTCCTTCCTGTTTTACCCAGTATAACAACTTTTCCTCCAGTCATATACTCACAGCCATGGTCACCCACACCTTCTACGACCGCTCTTACACCACTGTTTCTTACGCAGAATCTCTCCCCGGCTATACCGTTGATATATGCTTCTCCGGAAGTTGCCCCGTAAAAAGCTACATTGCCGATAAGAATATTTTTCTCAGGCTCAAAATCAGAAGCTTTAGGAGGATATACAATAATTTTACCACCTGAAAGGCCTTTGCCAATATAGTCGTTGGCATCTCCTTCCAGTTCAAGAGACATTCCCTTAGGAGTAAATGCTCCAAAGCTCTGTCCGGCTGAACCGACAAAAGTAAGTTTTATGGTATCCTCAGGAAGTCCATCTTCGCCGTATCGCTTCGAAATTTCGCTTCCGACTATTGTTCCTACAACCCGATCTACATTATTTATCTTCAGTTTAGCCCTAATTGGTTTCTTGTGCTTTAGTGCCGGCTTACACATTCTGAGAAGCTTTCTCATATCCAATGATTCTTCCAGTCCATGATTCTGCGACTGCGTTTGGAATCTGCCAACATCGGCACCGGCGTATGGCTGATAAAGGATTTTAGATAGATCCAGATGAGCCGCCTTCCAGTGTCTTACATTATCTTTGGCTTTAAGTCGGTCGGTACGTCCAACCATTTCATTTACGGTCCTAAAACCCATTTTAGCCATTATTTCACGCATTTCCTGAGCGACAAATCTCATAAAGTTCTCAACATGTTCCGGCTTGCCGGTGAAATTCTTTCTTAATTTTTCATCCTGAGTGGCTATACCTACCGGACATGTATTGAGATTACATACCCTCATCATAATACATCCCAACGCAATAAGCGGTGTAGTTGCAAACCCGAATTCCTCTGCTCCCAGCATGGCAGCAATTACAACATCTCTTCCCGAGAGCAATTTTCCATCCGTTTCTAAAACCACCCTGTCTCTTAACCTGTTCAGAACCAGGGTCTGATGAGTCTCGGCTAATCCAAGCTCCCATGGGAGTCCTGTATTTCTGATGCTGGTTCGAGGAGAGGCTCCGGTTCCTCCATCGTATCCACTTATAAGTATTACATCCGCTTTTCCTTTCGCTACCCCCGCAGCGATTGTACCTACACCTACTTCAGAAACGAGTTTGACGTTTATCCTTGCATCCCGGTTGGCATTTTTCAGATCGTGGATAAGCTCAGCCAGATCTTCTATGGAATAGATATCATGATGCGGCGGTGGTGAAATAAGATCTACGCCCGGAGTTGAATGCCTTACCCGAGCAATTGCCGGGTAAACCTTGCCTCCCGGAAGCTGACCGCCTTCTCCCGGTTTTGCTCCCTGGGCCATTTTTATCTGTATTTCTTGGGCATTCACCAGATAGTTGCTGGTAACGCCAAACCTTCCTGAGGCAACCTGCTTAATGGCACTGTTTTTAGTGTCCCCATTGGCCAACACCTTAAATCTTTCGTAGTCCTCTCCGCCCTCACCACTGTTGCTTTTACCACCTAGTCGATTCATGGCTATGGCCAGGCATTCGTGAGCTTCCTTACTGATAGAGCCGTAGGACATAGCCCCGGTCTTAAACTTTCTGACTATTGAATCAACCGGTTCCACTTCTTCAATAGGAATGGTATCTCCTGCATTGATATTAAAATCAAGCAGATTCCTTAACGTATATATTTCCTCGTCGTTTATCTTTTTTGAGTAGTCTTTGTAAAGACTGTAGCTTCCTTCCCGGCATGCCCTCTGCAGCAGGTAGATAGATTCGGGATTATAGAGATGAATTTCCCCGTCATCCTTGCACTGAAAATATCCGCCTATTTCAAGAGTGTCAGTATAAGGTGAATTTTCATCATATGCGCTCTCGTGCCTCATTTGATTTTCAATAGCTATTTCTTCAAGTCCTATACCTTCAAGTCGGGATGGTGTCATAGTGAAATACTTATCTATAAGATCCTTCTTAAGACCTAACGCCTCAAATATTTGAGCTCCATGGTAACTTCGTATGGTTGAAATACCCATTTTAGTTAGTACTTTAAGAACACCTTTTACAGAAGCCTTAATGAAGTTCTTCTTACTCTCTTCGTAATCAAGTCCATTTAGCAAACCTCTTTGGGAGAGGTCCTTTATAGTTTCGTATGCAATATACGGATTTATGGCAGTAACTCCATAACTTATAAGAGTGCAGAAATGGTGTACTTCCCTTGGTTCTCCTGATTCCATTACAATTCCCATACTGGTCCTGATCTCTCTTCTGATCAAGTGGTGGTGAAGTCCGGAGGATGCTAAAAGCGCAGGTATGGCTGCAAACTTCTCATCTACCCCCCGGTCGGAAAGGATAATTATATTAGCACCATCACTTATAGCCCGGTCAGCTTCTCTGAAAATTTTGTCTAAAGCCTTTTCCATGGCTTTTACCCCTTCTGAGGCTTTATAAAGTATAGAAATTGTAGCTGTTTTGAATTTTTCATTATTCAAGTGTTTAATTGTATCAAGCTGTTCATTAGTTAGTATTGGGTGCTCCAGGAATATGCTAGCCGAATGTCTCTGATCGGGCTCCAGCAAATTTCCGATGTCCCCCAACAGTATGCTGCTTGAAGTTATTATCTCTTCTCTTATTCCGTCTATAGGAGGATTGGTAACCTGAGCAAAAAGCTGTTTGAAGTAAAGGTATAGCATCTGGGGTTTCTCAGACAATACCGCCAAGGGCGAGTCCATGCCCATGGCTCCAATCGGATCCAGGCCATCTATCGCCATAGGCTGAATTGTTTTATATATATCCTCAAAAGTATATCCAAAGGCCTTCTGTTGTTTAATAAGGTCTTCCCTTACCTTCTCTTCCTTCTCTTGCCCAACTGGCATGTCGCTGAGTTTAACGTTATGTCTATTGTTCCATTCTTTATATGGATGTAACAATGATACACTTTTCTTTATTTCTTCATCGGAGATGATTCTCTTAGATTCGGTATTTATAAGCAACATTTTGCCTGGTTCCAGCCGGCCCTTATATTTGATGTTTTCAGGCTTAATGTCAATTACCCCAACCTCTGAGGCCAGAACAACCTTATCATCTTTGGTTACATAATACCTGGAAGGTCTAAGACCATTTCTGTCCAATACTCCGCCTATGACCACACCGTCGGTAAAAGCCATCGCAGCAGGACCATCCCAGGGCTCCATTATAAAATTGTTGAATTCGTAGAAGTCCTTTTTTTCCTTTGACATCAGTTCATTTTTTTTCCAGGGTTCGGGGATCATCATCATCACGGCGTGAGGGAGCGACCTTCCGGTAAGGTGAAGGAACTCCAGGCTGTTATCAAACATTGCCGAGTCACTGCCTGACTCGTCGACTATTGGGTATACTTTGGAGAGATCATCAAAAAGGGGTGAATCGATACATTTCTGTCTCGCCTTCATCCAGTTTACATTGCCTCTTATGGTATTTATTTCACCATTATGGACTATATATCGGTTGGGATGTGCTCTCTCCCAGCTGGGGAATGTATTGGTGGAAAACCTTGAATGGACCATAGCCAAGGCTGACACAAAATCAAGGTCTGACAGGTCAAGATAGAAACTTCTAAGCTGTTCGGCTGTTAGCATGCCTTTATAAACGATGGTCTTTGATGAAAGGCTGGCGACATAAAAAGTGCCTCCCTTTTCATTACACATCGGAACAATAACTTTTTCTGCTCTTTTCCTTATTATATAAAGCTTTCTTTCAAAATCCATTTCATCTGTAATAGCAGCATCTTTGGCAATAAATACCTGGATGAATCTGGGCATAACAGCTTTTGCGCTTGCACCTATGGTAGTCTTATTGATAGGAACTTCCCGCCATCCCAGGATCTTCTGCCCTTCCTCCCGGACAATATTTTCGAAGGTTTCCATCTGCGTTTTTCTGAAATCATCATATCTGTGGGCAAATATCATACCTACACCGTAGCTGCCTTTGGCCGGCAAATCAAAACCCAGCACATCACATTCCCTTTTGAAGAAATCGTGTGGTATTTGGATCATTATCCCCGCACCATCGCCGGTATTTTCGTCTGCTCCGCTGGCCCCTCTGTGGTTCAGGTTTTCCAGTACAGTTAAAGCTTCATCTATAATGTCATGAGACCTCTCACCTTTGATATTAACGACAAATCCCATACCGCATGCATCATGTTCTAATGCCGGATCGTAAAGTCCTTGTTTCTTTGGCAAACCATAACTTTGCATATTACACACCCTCTATCTGAATTTAAAAATTATATT